>ERZ772924.295-NODE-295-length-24548-cov-18.215204_pt1 | contig 24548 bp, 18 predicted proteins | sample MGYA00512116_ERZ772924 | MGnify/ENA primary metagenome ERZ772924 (study PRJEB29015, sample SAMEA2737920) | human oral metagenome | biome: human oral; feature: human-associated habitat; material: dental | place: China | collected 2134 ...
GCCTCATCCACACCGGCCGCCTCAAAGACCAACTGAAAGCAACCACCTAAACCAGCCGACAAGCCCCGCCTACAACACCCTCAAACACGAAGAGCCACTTTTCTCTCATCCTTCTGAGCTCTAGCCCCAGAAGGATGAGAGAAAAGTACGTTGGTGCTGGGAAGGTACGTTCACGTTCCGGCGCGACACCGGTCGGCAGGGCCTGGATGGGTGATTCCCACAGGGGTGCGGAGCGCTCCGACTGCCGTGCCCCATGTCGAGATGGATATTGTCGTACGAGGTCGGCGGTGTCACCGTCTCCCTCGTACGACAATGTCAATCTCGACATGGGGCGCGGCATTCGGAGCACCGGCGCGCCGTGTCTCAGCCCGCCCCGAGGCGGGGCGCCGCACCCGCACGGTGACAGGTTCCGCACACCCCGAGGGTCTTGCGCGCTCCGCCACAGCCCGTTACTTTTGTCCTTACATGTTGCTGACGCGCGTTAGCATCCTCTCTCACACTGGCCAATGGCGACCGTCAGGAGAACAGACATGAGCACCAAGAAGCAGATCGGGATCGGCGTCATCTCCCTGGGATGGATGGGCCGACTCCACGCCCGCAGCTACCGCTCCGTCTCGGAGCGCTTCCCGGAGCTCGGCGCCGAGGCCCGGCTGGTGGCCGCCGCCGACCCCGTCGAGGAGGCCCGGCGCGCCGCCGTCGAGGACCTCGGCTTCGAGCGCGCCTACGCCGACTACCGCGAGCTCCTGGCCGCGGACGTCGACGCCGTCGTCATCGCCACGCCGACGAAGTACCACCGGCAGATCGCCGTCGACGCCGCAGCGGCGGGCAAGCACGTCCTGTGCGAGAAGCCCATGGCGATCAGCGAAGACGAGTGCCGCGACATGATCGAGGCCGCCGAGCGCGCCGCGGTCAAGCTCCAGATAGGATTCATGCGCCGCTTCGACGCGGGGCACGTCCACGCCAAGCGGCTCGTCGAGGACGGCGCGATCGGCGAGGTCGTCGCCGTCAAGTCCCTGACCCACGGCCCGAGCGTCCCCCACCCGTGGATGTACGACCTCAAAGCCAGCAACGGCCCCCTCGCCGAGGTCTCCAGCCACGACATCGACGCGATCCGCTGGCTCAGCGGCTCCGAGGTGGTCGACCTTCAGGCCTTCGCCGGCAACTACCGCTGCCCCGACGCGCGGGCGGAGTTCCCCGACTTCTACGACACCGTGATGGTCAACGCGCGCTTCGCCAACGGCGCGCTCGGCCACGTCGACGGCGCGCACGGGGTCCGATACGGCTACGACAACAGGGTGGAGATACACGGCACCCACGGCCGCATCGACATCGGGGACGTCTCGGCCGACCGAGTCGTCGTCCACGAGGAGACAGGGCGCTCCAGCCGGGACATCGTGGCCTCCTGGCGCGACCTCTACCGCGAGGCCTACATCGCCGAGGATCGGGCCTTCGCCCAGGCGATCGCCGAGGGGACGCCCGTGCGCGTGTCGGGCGAGGACGGACTCGCCGCGGTGCGGATCGTCTGCGCGGGGAACGCGTCCATAGCCAGCGGAGCGATCCAGCGTCTGACTCCCCCGCAATGACGCGGGGACACCGAGGGAAGGATACAGTCATGGCCAACGACGGCTACGTCATAGGAATAGACATGGGCACCGGATCCGCCAGAGCCGGCGTGTTCGACGCCCGCGGCCGCCAGGTCGGCTTCGGAACGGCCGCCTGGACGACCGCCTATCCGCAACCCGGATGGGCCGAACAGGACCCGCATGAATGGTGGAGGCAGACCGTCGCGGCGGTGCGCGCCGCCGTCGCCGACTCGGGCGTCGACCCGGCGGAGGTCCGCGCCGTCTCCATGGACGCGACGTCGTGCACCGTCGTCTGCCTCGACGGCGAGGACGAGGTCGTCCGCCCGGCGATACTGTGGATGGACGTCCGCTCGGTCGAGGAGGCCGAAGAGGTCCACGCGACGGGGGACCCCGCGCTCCGCCTGTGCGGTCAGGGGCCCGTCTCCGCGGAGTGGGGCCTGCCGAAGGCGCTGTGGGTGAAGAAGAACGAGCCGGAGGCCTTCGCCCGCACGGCCACGATCTGCGACGAGACCGACTGGCTCGTCCACAGACTGACCGGACGCTGGACGATGTCCGTCTCCCATGCGGCGGGCAAGTACTTCTACGACGAGGAGTACGGCGGGTGGCCGGTCTCGCTCTATCGGAGGCTCGACGCCCTGGACATCCTCGAACGCTACCCCATGCGCATCACCCAGGTCGGAGACGTCGTCGGCCCGCTTCTGCCCGACGTCGCGCGGGAGTTCGGCCTCCCCGAGGGCGTCGCCGTGGTCGAGGGCGGGATCGACGCGTACATGGGCGCCATCGGCCTGGGCGTGGCGGCCCCCGGGCGCCTGGCCCTGATCACCGGATCGAGCCACGTCATCACCGGCCAGCTGGCCGAACCCGTCTACACGAAGGGCCTGTGGGGCTCCTACACGAACGCCACCGTCCCCGGGTACTACACGATCGACGGCGGTCAGGTCTCCACCGGGGTCCTGGTCGAATGGTTCTTGAAGAACTTGGCCGGGGCCTCCCGGGCGGAGGCCGCGCAGACGGGCGAGAACATCTACGACATCCTCACCCGCGAGGCGGGCAGGGTGCCGATCGGCTGCGACGGCCTGCTCTCGCTCGACCACTTCCAGGGCAACCGCGCCCCGCATTTCGACGGGCGTTCGCGCGGCATGTTCTGGGGTCTGACCCTGCATCACACCGAAGCCCACATGTTCCGAGCCATCCTCGAGGGCATCTGCTTCGGCACCGAGGCCATCTTCGAGGCGATGCGCGCCCAGGGCGTGCCGGTCGAGGAGATCATCGTCTCCGGGGGCGCGACGAAGAACAGGCTGTGGCTGCAGATGCACGCGGACGTCTCCAACGTCCCGCTCATCCTCACCGACGTGACTGAGGGGCCTGCGCTCGGCTCGGCCATGGTCGCCGCCGTCGGCGCAGGGTGGTACGAGGACATCCCCGCCGCCTCCCTGGCCATGACGAAGGTCAGCGACGTCATCCAGCCCGACCCGCAGGCCCATGAGGAATACATGTTCAACTACCAGGCGTACAAGGACTCCTACGAGAGCATGAAGGACCTCATGGCTCGTGTGACCGACCACTACAGCAGTTAGGGTGACGGCATGTCTTCGCAGCGCGTTCTTCGGGCCCTGGCGTCCGCCACGGACACCAAGCGAATCGTGATCGGCCGCGACGTCCTTCAGGCGGCGGGCGAGGTGTTCGCGGAAACCGTCGGCGGCGCCGGAACGGCTGTCGTCGTCGCCGATGAGACGACCTGGCGGCTCGCGGGGCCGGCCGTCGCCGCCTCCCTGCGGGCGCACGGCGTCGATCTCGCCGACCCGCTGGTCTTTCCGAGCCGTCCGCCGGTGTACGCCGGGTACGAGAACGTCTCCCGCGTCCGCGAGCGCCTCCGGTCTACCGGCGCCGCCGCCTGCTCGATCGGCTCCGGCACGATCTCGGACCTGACCAAGCTGGCCTCCGGCGAGCTCGCGCGTCCCTACGTCCACGTCTGCACCGCCGCGTCGATGGACGGGTACGCCGCCTTCGGCGCGGCCATCACGAAGGACGGGTTCAAGATCACGCGCACCTGCCCCGCGCCCGCGGGGATCGTGGCCGACCTGGACGTCATGGCGACGGCGCCCGGGCGGATGCTGGCCAACGGCTACGCCGACCTCATCGAGAAGTATCCGGGCGGCGCCGACTGGATCGTGGCCGACGCCCTCGGGATCGAGGCGATCGATCCCGAGGCGTGGAACCTGGTCCAGGGCCCGCTCGACGAGGCGATGTCGCGTCCGCAGGCCCTGGCGGCGGGCGATCCCGACGCCTTCGAGGCGCTCGTGGTCGAGATCATGCTCTCGGGGCTGGCGATCCAGGCCCACCAATCCTCGCGCCCCGGATCGGGCGCGGGGCACAACTTCTCCCACCAGTGGGAGATGGAGGGCTACGGGCTGGACTGGCCCCTGCCCCTGTCCCACGGGGCCAAGGTAGGGCTGGGGGCGATTGCGATCGCGGCCGTGTACGACGCCGTGATCGACGCCGACTTCTCGGCCGTCGACCCCGACGCCGTCGTGGAGGGATGGCCGACCCCGGAGCAGAACGAGGCGCGCGTGCGCGCCCTGCAGGATATCCCCGCGATAGCGGACGCCGCCGTCGCGCAGTCCGATGGGAAGTACATCCCCCGAGGGCAGGTGCGCGAACACGTCCTCGCGATCCAGCGGGTCTGGCCGGGCTTGCGAGCGCGCCTGCGGGAGCAGGTCCCGACGGCGGCGCGCACGCGCGACATGCTCAGGGCGGCCGGCGCCGTTCACCATCCGGCGCAGGTCGGCGTCTCCCTGGACAAGCTGCGCCGCACCTATTACCAGGCGCAGACGATCCGCAGCCGGTACACGGTGCTCGACGTGCTCTTCGCCACGGGGCTGCTGCACTCCGTCGTCGACTCGCTGTTCGAGCCGGGCGGTTTCTGGGCCGAGGAGGCCGTGCCGGACGGGGGCATCGCACCCTGAGCGCACACCGCCCGACGATCGAACGAAACGAAGAGGTGACGCGATGACCATCACTGCAGCCGGGCTCTCCCGGCTGATCGACCACACGCTCCTGTCCCCCGACGCGTCGAAGGAGCAATTCGCCGCACTGTGCGGGGACGCCGTCGAGTACGGTTTCGCGATGGTGGCGGTCAACCCCTACCCGGTGGCGCTGTGCGCCGAGCTCGTGAAGGGAACGTCCGTTCACGTCGGCGCGGCGATCGCCTTCCCGCTCGGTCAGACGACGATCCGGGACAAAGTGTCCGAGACAGCGCGGGCGATCGGCGACGGCGCCGACGAGATCGACTACGTCGTCAACCTCGTCGAGCTCAAGGACGGCAACCTCTCCTACGTCCGCGAGGAGATGGAGAGGATCGTCGCCGTGTGCCGCGAGGCGGGAGCCGTCTCGAAGGTCATTTTCGAGAACTGCTATCTCGACGAGGAGGAGAAGCGGGCCCTCGCCGGAATCGCCGCGGAGGTCCGGCCCGACTTCGTGAAGACCTCGACTGGTTTCGGCCCCGGGGGCGCCACCCTCGACGACGTCAAGCTCATGAAGGACGTCGTCGGCGACGGAGTGGGGGTCAAGGCCGCCGGAGGCATCCGCGACCTCGACGCGGCCCTGGCGTTCCTGGATGCGGGCGCCACTCGGCTCGGAACCTCGCGGGGCCCCTCGCTGGTCGACCAGCTCCGCGCGCGCTCGCAGGGCTGACGGCTGGAGACTGGCGGAGCCGGGCCTGCCCGGGACCGCGGCCCTCAGGCGCCGGCGACGCGGTGAGCCTGCAGTCTCCCGCGGATCGGCGCGACGAATACGGCCTCCAGGGTGAAGGTCACGGCCGTCATGACGACGGCGTAGGCGAAGATCTGCGGGGTTTCGATGTTGATCTGGGCGAGCCGGATCGCGCCTCCCATGCCCGAGGCTGTGGACAGGAGCTCGGCCATGACGGAGACGCGGATCGATTGGCCCAGCGCGACCGTCGCGGCGGCGAGCACGGGCACCGCGACCATCGGGAACGTCACCCGCCAGGCCGTCTTCATCCGGCCGAGACCGAAGATCCTGGCCATCTCGACGAGGTCGGTGTCGATGGCCCGCACGGCCGAGGCCGTCGCCGTCGTCAGCAGGGGCGTCGTCACGATCGCGACGACGAAGACGACGACGGCGCTGTTGCCTTCGAACCACACGATGCCGATGATGACGAAGATGACGGCGGGCGTGGAGAGGAGGATCTGGAGGAGGCTCCGGCACAGCCAGTCCAGGTGGAGCGACTTCCCGATGGCCGACCCCCATGCCACTCCCCCGACGATCGCGATGGCCAGGCCGGTCAGCGCCCGCCCGATCGTCTGGCCGAGGGCCGACCAGAAGTCCGAAGTGGAGAGGATGCTCCCCAGGGCGCGTGCGGTTTTGTCCGGGCCGGGCAGCATGTACTCCTGCTGGCCGCCGGCCAGGTAGGCCCAGATCGCGATGCAGGCGCATGCGCCGAGGAAGACCCACCAGGCCCGCTCGGCCTTGTGGAGGAGGCTGCGCCGCCTCCTCTCCGGGCCGTTCCGCCTCGGAGAGGCGCGTCGGGCGGTGCCCCGTCCGACGCGCCCGTCCTCCCCGGATGCAGGCGCGGCCACGGCCGGCTCACTTGGCGTAGAACTTGGCATTGGGCAGTTTGCCGCCGTAGATGGCCGGGTTGCCCTCGCCGATGCGCTTGAGGAAGTCCTCGTATTCGGACCGGGTCTGGGCAGCGGGGGCCATGTCGAGTTGGAGGCGCGGAATCACCTGTTTGACCACGCCGACGGGGAGCTTGTAGTGGTCGGCGATCTTCTGGAGGGTCTGCTCGTCGCCTGCGTTGGCTTTGGCGATCGTGGCCGCGACTTCCTTGCGAACCGCGGGGATCAGGGCGGGGTTGGCGTCGGCGACCTTGCCGGGGACGACCAGGCCGGCCATGGGGAACCGCGCTTTCTTGCCCGTCGCCTTGGCCCACTCCTCCTGGAGGTTCAAGGCCCGCGTGACCGTCTTGCCCTGCTGGGCGAGCTTCGTCTCCGCGAGGGTCGCCGCGTGTTCGGGCAGGATGGCGTACTCGGCCCTGCCGGTCGCCAGGAGTTGGATGGCCTGCTGGCCGTCCTGGGCCTGGACAACCTCGATGTCGGATTTGCTCAGTCCGTTCTTCTTCAGCAGGTAGGAGAAGACCAGGTCGGGCATGTTCCCGGGCATCGTCACCGCGACCTTCTTGCCCTTCAGGGACTTCCAGTCCCCGGTCGGCGCGCCCGAGGGGCCGAGCACGTACAGCATTCCCCACACGACGGGGCCGACGAACCTGACGTCCACGCCCTTGTTGTAGAGATTGGCGGCGACGTAGGCGGGCGTCGCGGCGACTTCGGCTTCGTTCTTCATGAGCGAGGACTTCAGCTGCTCGAGGCTGTCCCAGTTCTTCACGCTCACCTTCGAGGAGAAGGACTTCAGGTTTCCCTCCGTCCCGAAGCCTGTCATGGGAGCGCCGAAGGCCATCGTCGTGGGGACGATGGCCCGGATCTGCTCCATCTTCACGGGGGCGGCCGAGGAGGCGCCCTTCGTCTCCTGGGATGTGAAGCTGCCGGCGCATGCCGTCAGGGCCATGGCGCAGGCGGCTATGACGGCCGTGAGGCGTTTGGTGAACATGTGACTCCTTCGTTGTGGATGCGTGAGGCGGCCGCGCTAGTCGATGCGCCAGCCGCCGGGAGGGCCGTCGAGGTGGAGACGCGTCGAGGAGATCGCGTCGAGTTCGCCCGGATCGTGGGAGACCCACACCGTGACGAGGTCGGACTGGGCGACGATGGCCCTCAGGTCGTCGCGCAGTGCGCGCGCCAGCGGTTTGTCGAGCGCGGAGAACGGTTCGTCGACCAGCAGCAGCGCTGGATCGGTCGCCATGGCGCGGGCTATGGCGACCCTCTGGCGCATCCCGCCCGACATCTGCGCGGGATAGAGGTCCATGGCGTCGGCCAGGCCCACCCGTTCCAGCCATTCTTCGGCGACGAAGAGCTTGCCGGCCGTGTCGGGGGCGAGCGTGAGCTCGACGTTCTTCCGCGCGCTGAGCCAGGGCAGCAGGCGCGGTTCTTGGAAGACGAAGGCCGTTCGGCCTTCGGGGCGGATGACGCTCCCGGCGTAGTCGTGCGTGATTCCGGCCATGATGCGCAGCAGGGTCGTCTTGCCCGCCCCGGACGCCCCGGAGACGCCGAGGATCCGCCCCGGCCCGACCGCCAGGGTCAGGCAGTCGATGAGGTGGAGCGAGCGCCGGTACACGTCGACGTCGAGGAGCACGAGGTCCGCGCTCTGCGTGATCTCGGCGGCCGGCGCCTGCCCGACGCCGCGCTCCATCCCGCTCATGCGGCGGGTCTGCGGGCTACGAAGCCGACCGCGTTCATGTTGTCGCGGTGTTTGCGGAAGACTGCGCGCATCGCGCGGATCCTCTCGCGGGCCGCTCTGTTGCGCAGGACGTTCCATCCGAACCGGAGGGCGCCGAACAGGCCCTCGTCGGACACGAGCCGTTTGGACTCCAGGAGGGCCATCGGGTTGGAGTCGGCGTAGTCGATCTCGAACCCGGCTTCGCGCAGGAGCCTCTGCCAGTTCGCGCTGGTCAGCGGCCGCGCCCCGACCTTGATCGTGCGCGACAGCGCACGGGAGACTTCGGCGACGACTTCCTCGGGGACGTCGTCGGGGCGGAATCCGAGTTCGTGGATCGCGTACCGTCCGCCGGGGGCGAGGATCCGGAAGGCTTCGCGCATGATGGCGAGCTTGTCCTGGTCGGACTGCATCGTCAGCAGGGCCTCGCCGACGACGAGGTCCGTGCAGGCGTCGGGAAGCCCGGTCTGCCTGGCGTCGGCGGTCTGGAGCCGGGCCTGCGGGTGGGCCTTGAGCACTTCGAGCAGCTGCGGCGCCCCCTGGGAGTTCTTCGGGTCCACCCCGGTGTACTGCCGTGGTTCGACGGCTAGGAGGATTTCGGCGGTCCGCCCCACTCCCGGGCCGAATTCGACGATGCGATCCTCGCTCGTGGGATCGGCCTCGGCGATGACCCGCCTGGTCAGTTCGATGCCGCCGGGGCGCAGCACCCTCTTGCCCATCTTGGCCAGGAGCCAGTGCCCCTGGAGCCGCTTCTCAGCGGGGCCCGAGCGGCTTCCGCGAGCGGGCGCTCCGTCCTTCGCGTCCCCCTCCCGGGTGTCCCTCCCGGGAGGGTCGCTGCGTCCGTCTCCCTTCGTCTCGGGCAGAGTCTTCTGGTCGTCGCTCGGCGTCTCCTCGGGCTGGGACGGGCTCATTCCCCACCGTCCTCGCCCTCGACGGCGTGCCCCGACTTGGAGACGTCGACCAGTGTGAGGGCCATGTGGCAGGGCTCGAGCGCTTCGAGCGCGTGGCGGGCGCCCGGGGCGAGGTAGACGACGTCGCCTGCGACGATGTCCTTCGTCTCGCCGTTGACGGTGAATCGCATCCTTCCGCTCATCTGCTGGACGACGACGGCGCGGGGCGAGGAATGCTCCGTGAGGACCTGGCCGGCGTCGAAGCTGAAGACGACGTGCCGCAGCACCTCGTTGTTGACGACCACCCGCGATGTCGTGGCGGCCTCCAGGATCGGCAGTTTGTCGAAAATACCCGTGAAGAAATCCGATTGTGCGACGGGCGTTGTAGGCATCCTTGCTCCCATTGATTTACATAAGGGCCGTGTTGCGTAAACCATCTTATCCCGTCTCGGACGGGCGATCCGACCCCCGGGAAGTGACTATGGCCACGAGAGGGGTGGACCGCCGTCCCCGTCCGTTCGCCGCCGCGTTTCTCCGCATCGACGGCTGCGGCGACGGGGCGCCGGAGTACAGTGGGGACAGCCCGGCCCGAAGCCGGGCGAGCGGGCACGGTCCCCGCGGCATCCGGCGCGGCCCGGGGATGCGCGTTAGCAGCGGCGTTGAGGCGCCGAGGAGCGGAGAGACGGATGCATGGACGCTTCGAACACCGATGACGAGATGAGCGCGGCGCGGGGACGACGGGCCGCCCGTCCCCCGTCCCTGCCCAAAGCTTTGAGGAATTGGGCGACACTGCAAGGCGACGACGCCTCCGATTGCAAGGTGGTCCTACACCGCTCCAATGGCATCAGAATCGCTGCAGTTCTCATGCTCACCGTCTGTGCGGCATGGGCTGCCTATGGGATGTCGAAGTGGGTCAGCCGTTTCCCGACCGACCTCGATCCGCTCGAGGGCTTCTCGCTCCTCGTCTTGCTCGGTGTGCCGGGGATCTGGGCGGCCAATGCACTGCGGCGCCGAACCGTCCTGAGCGAAGACGGCGTCGAGATGCGGCGGCTGCTGTTCACCGAGCGGCGGCCGTGGACGTCGGTTCTTTCGAGGTTCGAACTGTCGACGATTGAAATGAAAGGCGAAGCAGCAGAAGGCCGTATCGATCGGACTCGGATCGTATTGGTGAATGGCGCCTCGGATGACGTCATCCGGTTGCCCGGTTGCCTTATCGGTTCCAGTGTTTCCAAGAACTCACGAACGAGGGGAAGATCCGCCCTCTACGGCTTGAAGTACTTCATATCCCGGCGGAAGTGGAATGCCTTCGATGTGAAGGATATAAAGCCGGACATCGGACTGCTGCAGGCGCGCCTAAACCATGGGGGCGAGAAGATGGCCGACAAGGCGCGACTGACCTTCTTCACACCGATGTGGCGCAGAATCAAGGAAAGTCTCTGCGATCGCGAGCTGTTTTGCATCTGCATGGGAGCATTATGCCTTTTGGCTTTTTCTCTGGACTCATCGGACATCGATTCTGAAAGCCGGAATGCAGCCGTTGAAGGGATTCTCTTGCTTTCCGGCGGCGCCCTCATCGCGTATCCGGCGTATAAGAGCCGCACATGCTTTCGACGGGTGGTTGTCACCCCTGAGGGGATTCGCACCGCAGGCAGGAGCTTCCCATGGCCCGCGTCCCGCTCAAGCCTGTTCGTAGCCGGAGACAGGATCTTCCTCGCCGATCGTCAAGGGCGGCCCGTCGCTTTGGACGGCGCCGGCGTGGCGTTGGGCGGGTTCCAGCGAAGGCAGGAGAAACTCGTTGCGCGGTGCGAGGCCATCTGGTATTGGGGCGTGGCCCATGGCGCGACCCGAGAGAGCGGCCGCTACGTTCCGCTGACGGATGCGGACATGCAGCGGGAACGCGAGATATTCGAGAAACGCTCCGGGATAACGGCGCCTTCGACGGCATAGGGCTCCCTCGCGTTCAACGCGTGAGCTCTACCCGGCTCGTCGACTGAGCGCCGCGAACCGCTCGGTTCCCGCACGGACCGCTGCGGGGCCCGCAGTTCCGCGGCCGTCTGCCCCCAACGTCCTGCCGCCGGCGGCGAGCCGACGAGGGAGGGCCCGCTGCTCAAGGCGGCGGGCCCTCCCGTTCAGCGGCTCAACAGGTCACTTGAGGATCTTGATGACGCGGCCGGAGCCGACGGTGTGGCCGCCTTCGCGGATGGCGAAGCCGAGGCCCTCTTCCATGGCGATCGGCTGGATGAGCTCGACGGTCATCTCGGTGTTGTCGCCGGGCATGACCATCTCGGTGCCCTCGGGCAGGGTGATGATACCGGTGACGTCGGTGGTCCGGAAGTAGAACTGCGGACGGTAGTTGGAGAAGAAGGGGTTGTGGCGTCCGCCCTCTTCCTTCTTCAGCACGTAGACCTGGGCCTCGAACTGGGTGTGCGGGGTGATCGTGCCGGGCTTGGCGACGACCTGGCCGCGCTCGACCTCCTCTCGCTTAGTGCCGCGCAGGAGCAGACCGCAGTTCTCGCCGGCCTCGGCGTAGTCCATCTGCTTGTGGAACATCTCGATGCCGGTGACGGTGGTCTTCTGGGTCGGGCGGATGCCGAGGATCTCGACTTCCTCATTCAGCTTGAGCTGACCGCGCTCGACGCGGCCGGTCACGACCGTGCCACGCCCCGAGATGGTCATGACGTCCTCGATGGCCATGAGGAAGGGTTTCTCGTTATCACGGGCAGGCGTGGGAATGTAGGAGTCAACCGTGTGCATGAGCTCGACGATGGAGTCGACCCACTTCTGCTCACCATTGAGAGCGCCCAGCGCGGAGCCGCGGATGATGGGGGTGTCATCGCCGGGGAAGTCATACTCGGTGAGGAGGTCACGGGTCTCCATCTCCACGAGGTCGATGAGCTCCTCATCGTCGACCATATCGCACTTGTTCAAAAAGACGATGATGTAGGGCACGCCGACCTGACGGGCGAGCAGAATGTGCTCACGGGTCTGAGCCATCGGGCCATCGGTGGCAGCGATAACGAGGATCGCGCCGTCCATCTGGGCGGCACCCGAGATCATGTTCTTGACGTAGTCCGCGTGGCCAGGACAGTCAACGTGGGCATAGTGGCGCTCCCAGGTCTCGTACTCGACATGGGCAACAGAGATGGTGATGCCGCGCTGACGCTCCTCTGGGGCCTTGTCGATGTTCTCGAAGGCGGTGTAGTCGGCCTTGCAGCCCTCCTGCTCAGAGAGGACCTTCGTGATGGCTGCGGTCAGCGTGGTCTTACCATGATCGACGTGACCAATCGTACCGATGTTTACATGCGGCTTGCTACGATCAAACTTCTCCTTGGCCATTGCCGTCCTCCTTATGAACCGAAACCCAGGCCATCCTACGCGTTATCCCTTATCCCAAACGACGCCGGAACGTCGTGAGAAACCATGGTACCGGTGACTGGATTCGAACCAGTGACGTCGCGGGTATGAGCCGCGTGCTCTAACCAGCTGAGCTACACCGGCATGGTGCCGTGCCCTTGAAGATTGAAATGGAGCCCGCGACCAGATTTGAACTGGTGACCTCTTCGTTACCAACGAAGTGCTCTACCTACTGAGCTACACGGGCGTTGGTGGGGATGCTTGGACTCGAACCAAGGAACCCAGAGGGAGCGGATTTACAGTCCGCCGCAGTTGCCGCTGTGCCACATCCCCATTTCAATTTTCAAACCACCCGCATGAGCGAGTCGGAAGTGCGAGCGTGCCTTATGCCCTCACGGACGGCGCCTCATGCATCCTGCAGTCTCTCATACAAGCGGGGAAATAGTACGACCTGCAACTGGCTGTGTCAACCGCTTCCACGCGGCCGGGCGTAGCTATACCACGATTCCTGCACATCGATGGAAGGACGAGGCGGCCACTCGGCAGGCAGTCACGCATCAGTTTGTTCCCACACCCACCCCTACGACAGCGAGCAAAGGGGCCGGGCACCAACGCTGCCCGGCCCGACCTCGACTCTGGAGCCGGCGATAGGAATCGAACCTACAACAACTGGTTTACAAAACCAGGGCTCTACCGTTGAGCTACACCGGCGCACTTTTCTATGATAGCGCCTTCTGCGCAGCTGCGCCAGACTTCTTCTTGACCACACGGAGATCGCTGCCAGAGGCCAGACGGAGGCAGCGACACCTCGCTACATAACCGCTACTGACGGCCGAGCAGGTGGTCGAGCTTCGCGCGCGTCGCCGAGTCCAGGCGACTCTCGACCGTCAGATGCTGGTAGCTGCGCTCCTTGAGCTCCTGCGTGACGTCTGCATCCATGGCGTCCATCTCGCGGACCAACACGTCGCTTGAGAGGCGAGTCACCGGGACTCCCCCCACGGTCGCGCGAATCGTGTTGTCCGACGTAACCACGGTGACGCTTCGCGCCTGCAGGCGGGCATTCGTGACCAGACGCTCTATGACGGCGTCGGCGCTTTGACCCGCCTCCGAGAACAGCACGCGGATACCCGCCTGCGACAGGTTCGGCCTTTGGGAGGAGAGGTTTTCCGCCGCGTCAAAGACGACCACCGCGTCGTAGCGATGCTGCGCAAAGGACGCCACGTCACCGATGAGCTTGGTGCGTGCCCGCTCAAAGGGGTCGCCACCGTCCGCCTCGTCGATAAGCTCCAGGTAGCGAGCGCTCTTGTGGATGACATTGTAGCCATCGACGACAAGAAGCTCGCCGTCACCGAACAGAGCGTCCCCCTCTGTCGAACGAGAACCGCCCGGCGCGAGCTCCCTAGCCATCCTCGCCCCCTGCGCCAGCGACGGCTGTAAAACGTCCGTCCAAGTCTGGTGAGCCAGATAAAAGACCGCGCGCGGGGTCCTCGGCAGCCGCCGAACCCACCGGGAAAGGGGCGCTCGTAGCTCCCGGAACGCCGCGTTGCTCAGCCATGGCGCGACGCAGCCACTCGTAGCACATGACCGTCGCCGCCTGCGCGACGTTGAGCGACTCCACCCGCCCGTACTGGGGTAGGCTGCACTCAAAGTCGCAACGCTCGCGCACGAGGCGGGAAAGACCCTGGCACTCAGAGCCCATGACCAAACAGAGCCTACCCTCGAGCGGAGCTGACCACAGGTCGCCTGCAGCATGCTCGCTTGCGCCGCAGACCCAAAAGCCAGCCTCCTTGAGTCGGTCGATAGCAGTCGCGAGGTTCGCTACCTGGGCTACGGGCAGGCGTAGCACCGCACCGGCGGAGGACTTGTAGGCCCCAAGGCCCACACCTGCGGCGCGCGCCTTCGCGATGACGACCCCCGTCGCCCCAACGACCTCGGCAGAACGCACGATGGCACCGAGGTTGCCCTCGTCAGCCACATGGTCGAGCAGCACGACCAGGGCCCTTCCCTCTCCGGCTGCGGCGATGATGTCAAGGAGCGTGGCGTAGGCAAAGGGCCGTGCCTGGACGATGATGCCCTGATGGGTACCATGCGAGCTCATGGCGTCAAGGCGTGACCTCGACACAGGCTCTAGCGGAATGCCCTCGCGCTTCAGATGGCCTAGGAGCTGCGGGAGCGTGGAGTCGGGACCATCGAGACCCGCCTGGACAAAGGCCCGTCGTAGCTTCACGCCCGCGTCGAGTGCCTCGGCGACAGCACGGCGACCCTCGATGAGATCTCCTGGTGTACGCTGCCCTCTCTCGGCCGGACCAGCCGGACGCCCTCTTGTCCCCCGTCGTCCACGCGGGCTCGCACCATGCTCGTCGCGCTGGATGCGTCCCTTCTCGCCTTGACGGCCCGCACTGCGGTGCCCGGCAACTCGCTGACCCTCCCGCGCGCTTCCCCTCGAGTCACCCTGTTGTTCCTGCAAGGATCGACCTGCCCTGAGACGCCCCTGTAAGTCGCCCTGAGACGTGCGCGACCGAGCACTTTTTGGCTTGCCTTTTGGCATCTTGGCCTACGCCTTCCTGTTCCGGCGTAGGCGAACACCCGCCGCCGTGTCCTCGACGACCAGGCCAAGGGTCGAAATGCCATCTCGGATGGCGTCGGCGCGGCTCCAGTCCCTGTTCGCACGGGCCTCCTGTCGAGCACAGAGCAGCACCTTGGCAGCGGCGTCCGCGTCATCGCCCGTAAAGCCCGTCAGCTCACGAGCGAGCAGGGTAAGCTCAGAGGGCAACTCGTCTTCTGCCGCAGCCTCGGAGATGTCGATGCCGAGCACGCCCAGAAGCTCTTGGATCGTATCAGCCGCACGCAAGGTCGCGGCGGTGGTCAGGCTCTGGCCACCCTCAGCGAGATATTTGTTGGCGGCATTCATGAGACCGAATATCGCAGCGAGGGCGCCAGCTGTGTTAAAGTCATCATCCATCTGACGGGTGAACTCAAGCTGGGCGTCTCTCGCGGCGCCTGCAAGGGTACGGTCGGCCTCGTCGAAGCTGCCGTCCTGCGGCGCGTTCTTGGCGGCCCAGCGCAGATTCTTGACACAGCTCGCCAGGCGCTCAACGTTGCCCACCATACCGTTTAGGAACTCGAAACGAAAGTCGAGCGGAGAGCGATAGTGGGTCTGCAGCATGAGGAGGCGCACGGCATCGGCAGGGTACTTGTCCAAGACCTCCTTGAGCGTATAGAAGTTACCAAGGCTCTTCGACATCTTCTCACCGTCCACACGCAACATCCCCGCATGCATCCAGGTCCTCGCAAGCGGCGTGTGCCAGGCGCACCGTGCCTGGGCGGTCTCGTTCTCGTGGTGTGGGAAGATGAGGTCCTGCCCCCCGCCATGGATATCGATGGGCGTACCCAGGTAGTGGTGGATCATGGCGCAGCATTCGGTGTGCCAGCCGGGGCGTCCGTCACCCCAGGGGCTTGGCCAACTTGGCTCACCGGGCTTTGCGGCCTTCCAGAGCGCAAAGTCAAAGGGATCGCGCTTCTCGTCGCTGACCTCGACGCGCTCGCCGGCTCGTAGCTGGTCAAGATCTCGTCCCGAGAGCGCTCCGTAGTCCGCATCGGCACGCACCGAAAAGTACACGTCGTGGTTGTCTGCGACGTAGGCATGCCTTGAGGCGATGAGCTGCTCGATCATCTCCTGCATGGCCTCGATCTCGCGCGTGGCGCGCGGACGCATGTCGGGATCCTGGACGTTGAGGCGATGCATCTGCGTGATGAAGGCAGCGGAGTACTCCTCGGCGAGCTGCGCGGCGGTCCTGCCCTCCTCGTTGGCGCGGTTGATGATCTTGTCATCCACGTCGGTGAGGTTCTGGGCAAAGGTCACCGCGTACCCCTTGTAGGCAAGGTAGCGACGGATCACGTCGAACACGAGGAAGGTACGGGCGTTCCCGATGTGGATGTCATCGTAGACCGTGGGCCCGCACACGTACATGCGGACCTTCCCCTTGTCGATGGGAATGAACTTCTCCTTACGGTGGGTCTTGCTGTTATAGATGAGCATGCTGCCTCCTTTGGCGGCGTCATCTTGGCGTGGTCATGCCCCGGCGACGTTTTCCTACAGGACGTTCGGTGCGTCCTTCTCGGTGCGTCCTTCGGCTCGGGCAACGTAAGAGGGCAGAAAAAACCACCCGTCACTCTTCACCCTCGAGCAGGCAGACCGCCCAGGCGGCGATCCCCTCCTCACGTCCCACAAAGCCCAGATGCTCCGTAGTGGTCGCCGAGACACCAACGCATGCCACCGAAACGCCCATGGCATGGGCAAGGTTCTCGCGCATGGCCTCGCAGTGCGGCGCCAGCCGAGGCGCCTGCGCCGCGATCGTGCAGTCACAGTCCAAGATCAGGTAACCCCGATCGCGGGCAAGCTCCGCGACGCGGGCGAGCAACTCGCAGGAGTCGGCACCCGCATAGGCGGGATCAGTGTCTGGGAAGAGCTGACCGATGTCTTTGGCTCTCATCGCCCCGAGCAGGGCGTCCATGAGGGCATGGGTGACGACGTCCGCATCCGAGTGACCCAGAAGCCCCTTAGGGGCGTCAATGCGCACGCCACCAAGGATGAGCGCGCGACCCTCAGCGAAGGCGTGCACGTCAAATCCGTGTCCTATGCGCAGCATTGCTCCCTCCCTCCGTCAGTGATCCTTGGTCCTCGGCCGTGGTCGTACCCGTTGCATCATCAAGCAAATCGATGCCACAGCCCTCTCGCATGAGGCGCGTCTCCAAGAGGGCACGGGCAATAAGGAGGTCCTCGGGCACCGTGACCTTGATGTTGGCGCGAGGCGAGGGCACGCAGGCGACCCTGCCATTACAGCGCTCCACGAGCGAGGCGTCATCGGTACCCCCAAAGGCATCAAGCTGTGCCGCGCGATGCGCCGCCACAAGCTGCCTCGTCCTGAACACCTGCGGTGTCTGTGCGCACCAATAGGAGCAGCGATCAGGCGTAGCGCGTATCACCCCATCCTCGACTATCTTGAGCGTGTCAATAGAGGGCAGCGCACAGATGGCGCCAGCGAGGCACGCATCATCACGCACGCAAGAGATGCAGCCCTCGATGGTTTGGACGTCAATCAAAGGACGAGCCCCATCGTGAACAGCCACAAGAGCAAGCCTCTCGTCCATGGCACGAAGTCCTGAGAAGACTGACTCCTGCCTCGTTTCGCCCGCCGTGGCGAGCACCACCGGCGTGGCGAGCGAGACGCGCGAGAGCACGTGCTCGCGCACCTCCTCCTCACGCCCGCCCTCGATCACCAAGACCAGCTGCGCCACTGAGGGCGCCCTATCAAACGCGATCAGGGACCACGCGACGAGCGGCAGGCCACAGAGGCCTACGAACTGCTTGCCGAGCGGATTGCCGAAGCGCGTGCCAGAGCCACCCGCAACGATGATCGCGCAGCTGTCTGCCGCCCCCGCCTGCTGAGCGAGGCGCTTTGGTGCCGCGCAGACACAGGCCTGGACGCTCATGCCCGCTTGCCCCACATCCTATAGAGGCTGTCTGCAAGGATATTTGGGTTCTTGACGCCGACGTCATCGAGGCGCTCGGGATTGCTCTCGATGTTGTCAAGCACCTGCTGGAGCGAACCGAACTTATCGACGATCTTGTCGGCCATACCCTCGCGCACAACCGACACGTTTGAGAGCGTGCGCAGCCCGAGCGGCTTCATGATGGAGTCCTCCGCCATGTTCTCGTAGCCAAGCAGCTCAGCCACGCTCTTGGGTGAGCGCAGCTTGACCTTGTCGGTCATATGCAGCGTCTTGCGCAGGGTGACGGCATTTGCCTCGGAGTGGTCGCAGGCATAGTCGCGCAGCAGCAGCGTGTAATCCTCCGAGGTATCGCCCATGAGCTCCTCACGCTGCATCTCGATGGACTTCCCCTGGCTTCCCAGCTGCAGCACAAGATCATTGAGCTCGGCCGAGACGGTCGTGAGCATCTCGAAGAGGTAGATCGTCTCGGCGATGTCTGCGAGCGTGACGTAGTCGTCAAGCTCGAGCGTGGTCAGACGCAACAAGCCACGGTCGAGGCGGGTCCGCGTGCTTTCCATGGAGACGAGCAGCTGGTTGATGGTGCTCATGAGCTCGGGAGCGCTCTTGAGCTGGTGTCCGCGACCGCTGACGTAGACGGTGACGACCTGCCTGCGCTCCGAGACCGAGATGACCATCGCCGTGGTAAGCAGGCTCATGCGTGCGGCGGTGCGATGCCGCATGCCCGTCTCTGACGTAGGCAGCGACGGGTCGGGATTGAGGTGGTAGTTGGCGCGCAGTATTTGCGTCATGTCCCTGTCGATGACAATGGCGCCATCCATCTTCGAGAGCTCGAAGAGGCGATTGGCCGTAAACGAGATGTCGAGCTTGAAGCCATCGTCACCGGCCCGGATGACGTTATCCGTATCACCGATGCAGATGAGGGCACCGAGGTGGCCAGCGATGATCATGTCGAGCGCATGGCGTAGTGCCGTGCCGTGCGCCGTCTTCTTGATTGCGTCACGCATGCGACCCCGCGCGTCGTCTGGACTCTGGGTCGAGTGAGCATCTTCCATATACCCCCCTTATGGGCAGGTCTGCCCGCAGTCGCGGGCAGACCGAACTGTCACACATAGTATAACGTTACTGATACGCGCGCTCCTTGATGCCCGCTCATTGTGCGGCAGCTCTCGCCCAGCCAGGAGAGCCAAGAGCTACTCGGCAGCAGACGTGGCGCGTCCATCGGAACTCGCGGCGGGCGTGGGCCGTGCGGTGTTCCACCGCTCGCGGGCCTTCGGCAGCTCCATGTGAACACGCTCCGTAGGCGCGGGTATCTCACCCGTACCCTTGGTGAAGACAAGCTTTCGGTCGTCTCCCTCACCGTCTGCATCCACGAGGATGATGTCCCCCTCGTGCCACCTGCCACGCAGCAGCTCCTCGGAGAGCGGGTCCTCGATGAGTGTCTGGATTGCGCGACGCAAGGGACGAGCCCCATAGATGGGGTCAGTACCCTCCTTGACGATGTGATCGCGGGCAGCATCGGTCAACTCGATGGACATGCCCTGGGCGATCATACGGTTGCGCAGATCCGTGACCATGAGGTCCACAATGCCGCGCAGCTGCTCGTGGGTAAGCGACCCAAAGACCACGATCTCGTCCACGCGGTTCAGGAACTCGGGGCGGAACAGACGCTTGAGCTCACTCATCACGCGGGAGTTTATCTCCTTATCAGAGAGTCCGCCTGCGCCCTGCGCCGAAAAGCCCATGGTGTTGGTCTGGGCGATGTCGCGCGCGCCGACGTTGGAGGTCATGATGATGACCGTGTTGGAGAAGTCGACCGTGCGTCCCTGCCCATCGGTGAGCCTGCCCTCGTCCAGTATCTGGAGGAGGACGTTGAAGACGTCGGGGTGGGCCTTCTCGATCTCGTCGAAGAGCACGACGGAGTAGGGTCTGCGACGCACCGCCTTGGTCAGCTCGCCGCCCTCGTCGTAGCCCACGTATCCGGGAGGGGCACCAACGAGCTTGGAGACCTCGTGGCGTTCGATGAACTCCGACATGTCGAAGGAGATGAGTGCGTCCTCGCTACCAAAGAGGAACTCGGCGAGCGACTTGGCGAGCTCGGTCTTGCCGACACCGGAGGGTCCGAGGAAGATAAACGAGCCACCGGGACGGCGCGGGTCCTTGAGGGGCGAGCGACTGCGCCTGATGGCCTTGGCCACTTTGGTCACGGCCTCCTGTTGGCCCACGATGCGTTGGTGCAGAGCGTCCTCGCAGCGCAGGAGCTTGGAGGCCTCGGCCTCCGTGATGTTGGAGACGGGGATGCCCGTGATATCGGACACGACGTCGGCGACGTCTTTGTCGGTGACGACCGTCACGGCCTTGTCGGTGTTCTCGCGCCATGACGCCTCAAGCTCGTCGCGCTTAGAGGCAAGCTCCTTCTCGCGGTCGCGCAGACGGGCGGCCTCCTCGAACTCCTGGGCACTCGCCGCCTTGGACTTCTCGTCCTTGATGCGGGCAAGCTCCTCGTCCACCTGGGCGAGCTCGGGAGGCAGGCTCATCTTGTGGACGCGGGTGCGCGCACCCGTCTCGTCAATGATGTCGATGGCCTTGTCGGGGAGGAAGCGGTCCTGGACATAGCGGTTGGAGAGCGTCACGGCCGAGGCAAGCGCGTCCTCGGTGTACTTGACGTGGTGGTGCCTCTCGTAGGCCTCCTGCAGGCCATGCAGGATCTCGAGGGTATCCTCGGGCGTGGGCTCTCCGATGTTGACAGGCTGAAAGCGACGCTCGAGGGCGGAGTCCTTCTCGATGCGCTTGCGGTACTCCTCGGCGGTCGTGGCACCGATGACCTGAATCTCGCCGCGCGAGAGGGGCGGCTTCAGGATAGAGGCCGCATCGATGGAACCCTCGGCCGAGCCCGCACCGATAATGGTGTGGATCTCGTCGATGAAGAGGATGTCGTCCTTGTTCTCCATGACCTCGGAGATGACCTTCTTGAGGCGCTCCTCGAACTCGCCGCGATACTTTGATCCGGCAACGAGACTCGCGACGTCGAGCGTCCAGATCTGCCTGCCGCGCAGGATGTCGGGGACGTTGCCCGTAGCGACGAGCTGGGCAAGCCCCTCGACGATGGCCGTCTTGCCAACACCGGGATCACCCAGGATGAGGGGGTTGTTCTTCTGCCTACGCGCAAGGACCTGCATCACACGCTCCACCTCACGGTCGCGCCCTATCACGGGGTCGAGCTTGCCGTCTGCGGCGAGCTGGGTGAGGTTTCTACCAAACTGCTCGAGCATGGAGCCGTCCTCCGACTGTTGCGGACCCTGTCCCATGCCGCTGAAGAACTGCTGGCCAAAGCCGACGCCCGTTGGCTGCGGGCGACCCTCCCTACCCTTGCTGTCGCTCTTCTCGACCAACTCGTTGACGGCATTGCGAACCGCGTCCGCCGAGACACCCATGCGAGAAAGTGCCGTCATCGCACGGTCGTCGCTCTGGGATACGATGCCCAAAAGTAGGTGCTCCGTGGCGATGTAGGTTTGGTTACGTGCCATGGTCTCACGGTAGGCGTCCTCGAGCACGCGCTTTGCGAGCGGTGTGAAGGGAATGTGGCCACCAGGAATGGGCTCGTTGTCCTCGGAGGAGATCTCCTTGACCGTGGCGAGGGCCTCCGTATAGGTGACGTCGAGTTTGGCGAGGGCTTGGGCGGCGATGCCCTCCCCCTCCTTTATCAGGGCCAGGAGCAGGTGCTCCGTCCCTACATACATCTTGCCGAGGCTACGCGCCTCGTCCTGCGCAAGGCTCATGACCTTGCGCGCCTTGTCGGTGAACTTCTCGAACATACGGTGCTTACGCCCCCTCCTGGGTCACGTGCCGACCTGCGTGTTGGTGACCGGCAGCTGGGCCGGCCCTGTTTTGATGGTTGTGCTTGTACCCCGATGATGTGCCTGCGAAACCTGCAGGCGATGGAGCGGGCGAAACTCCTCAGGAGGCAAGTGTGAAAAAGTTGACATAGCCTGTGCGGAGATGATACGCCTCCTACCACGAGCGAGACATCGGAGCATGTGGGCATGAGAACGCCTGGGCCGTTAGCGAAAGGCTGACGGTAAGGACGCAGGTAGAGTCGTAGACGAGCTGGTTCGGCCTCGGCAAATCCTGTCTCGTACCAGGAACCTACGCCTTTGTTGGCAACTCCGACGCAGCGTCAGGCAGCTGGGCCAGGCAGGACGACAACAGCTTCGTGCTAGGCTTCCCTGACAGCGACGATGCCCTCACGTTCCAGTACCGCAGGCGAGCGAACCCCACGACCATGCCACTCGGTGGCATCGAGTGTACGGCTGTCGTGCCACTCGGTAGCGCCGAATGGCACAAGATAATGCCGTACCTGCGCATTTATGGCTTGCCGTGCCACTCGGTAGCGTCGAGTGCGCAATTGTTGTACCACTCAGCGACGTCGCGTGGCACCACCGCAGGCTGACGTCCCATCGACCGCGAAGAGCACCCGCCCATCCGTCTCTTGGGCCCAGGGGAGGCCTGGGTTCCCATCGAAGGCATGGGTCTAGCCCTTCGGGCGCACCCCCCGTGTTCCCCATGGTTGGAGGGCGGTCCCTAGGAATATCGGATAGCAACACACAAGGGGAAGCAGGTAGCGCATGAGGCTCGCCGGCCCCACCGTGAAAGTCAACCAGACGGCAAGTGCTGGCACAAAGGGAAGCGCAGCCCTGCGCTTAGCGGCGGCAACGCTCGCACCCAAACACCCAAGCATGAACCAGAACGGAAAAGCCAGGCCAAACATAACAGAAAGCAGGGGGTTGCCCCTAAACGCATCGAAGGTGGCCACATCGACATAGCAAGCAAGCAGCCAGGGGATACGACTCTGCCGCACAAAGCCATACTGGTCGTTTCCCAACGACGCGCCATCAGCCATGTCCTGACCTGTCACGACCACGCCAACATAAACTCGCTCGGATGCCTTGTTATCAGAGGAGAGTGGATACCAGTACGGCACATTGAGCGAGAGGAAGGCGTCCAGATAGGTCACGGGATGACTCGCCCCTAGGCTCACCCACACGCCAAGCAGCTCTGCGAGCTGCCCACCTTGTGCAGAGAAGCTGCCCTTGACCGGGTCTGCCAGCCGAGGGGTGTAGAGATCGCCGATCTGGTCAACGGGCAGGAAGGCGGAGAGGACCTTCCTCTGCTCCGCAGTGAGCGAGTCCGGATCATCCCGCACAACACGGGCAATCTGCTGCAAGGGGACGCTCAGCGCCTCCCCCACACTACCGGGCACAACATCGAGCACCCCATACAGCACCCCCGAGGCGACAAGACCCAGCGCCACAGACAGGAGCGACAAGATGAGCATGCGGCGCCAGCCCGTGCGGCCAGCCATACACGCGCTCACCGGTACTGCCAAGGCCAGCGCATAGACCGCGTTGTTGCGCAAAAGGCAGCAGGCCAGGGCGACGGAATGGTCCCATAAGCATATATTGTACCTATATGCGAGGGTCCACGAGTGCGATGAGGATCCTCACCATCTGCGCAGGTAGCGTCCATTCGACAAGGTCAGGTGGCGAGCCACGCCCTTCTCGACAGGTCGCTTCTGCTCGTCTCGGCAAACGCGGCGCGTACCATGCGAAACGGCTCAAGTACGCTTGGAGGTGCTCCACATGACGCCTGGTCCACGGGCACGGTGGCCTACGGGCACCCCACTGGTCCTTGTGGCTGACGGATTGCCCTTCCCGCCAGTGACGAACATTACCAGCCCGTGCGGGCCGGTCGCAACCGGGGATGATAACCGTCCGCACGCCTCTCGCAACCCCAAACATCTCTTTTATGATCCGCGCAAGCCGGATGGGACCCGCCCGTCACGGGTAGCCAAGGTGTAAAATCGCGAAGAGGAACCACACGGCAGGCGCGGGCGGTCTCACTTGCGCCACGATGACGGGAGGCACCCATGTTCTGCCCGGGCCGCAACATGAGAAACTCTGACAAGGGCGGGTCCTGCGGGGCCGACCTGTCAAGCACAAGCACGGGTGCGCCCGGATCCCAGGTGACCGCCCAAGCTCCGGCATCCGGCGCGTCCACCCCGTCTAGGCCCACAACCGCAACGCACAGGCGTGTTGGGCGCGTCATCGCGGGAGTCATTGCGGTCGCCATCGTCGTCGCGGCGGGACTGAACACGAGCTGGTTCGGCCTAGCCGGGCCCCATCTCGTACCGGGGAACTACACCCTCAGCGGCTCGTCGGCATCGAACACGATAGTCGCCTCCGTCACCCAGGGCAATCACGTCAACCTTGAATACGAGGGGCACAGCTGGGTGGGAGACGCGCAGGTCAGCCGAGTGGGGAAGGACCATCTTCACGTGCGGGTACCGATCGCAGAGGAGGGTGGCCAGCTCTCGGGCTGCATGCTTAACCTCGTGATCCCGCAGGGCGTCCCTGGCAGCGTCATCGGAACCTGGGCGATGTGGTTCACGGACGAGAATGGCTTTCCAAACCTTGGCGGCATTGCGTGGGCGGTAATCGAGGATGGCGACACCCTCAGAGGCGGGGTGGTCTCGTCTTCCGATGCGCCGGCCGCAGCTAGGTCCCTTGGGATGGGCACCTTCCAGGGCGATTCCGGCGCGAAGCCAGGCAGCTGGACCAGGCAGGACGACGGCAGCTTCGCGCTGACCTTCCCTGACAGCGACGGCGCCCTCACGTTCCGATACCACAGGTGAGCAAACGTCCATAGCGGCGCTCGATGACATCGGATGCGTAGCCGCGTGAGGGCGCGCCGCACCAACTTCGGTCGGCGTACGAGCGGGATGGGGAACCTGCCCGTTACAGGCGACCGGGGTGTAGAATTGTGGACAACGATCCACATGGACGGCGTGGGCGGCGTCCCGCGCCGC
>ERZ772924.297-NODE-297-length-24455-cov-112.321393_pt1 | contig 24455 bp, 24 predicted proteins | sample MGYA00512116_ERZ772924 | MGnify/ENA primary metagenome ERZ772924 (study PRJEB29015, sample SAMEA2737920) | human oral metagenome | biome: human oral; feature: human-associated habitat; material: dental | place: China | collected 2134 ...
AGACGAGAAATAGACCGATCCGTGCTAAATTCTAGACAAATCAGTCTAGAGCTTTGAAAGGGGTTCTGATGCCTCACCTACGTATCGCAGTCATCGGCGCCGGCGCTGCCGGTCTCTACACCTCTGATCTGCTCATGCGTTGTTCCATCCCACTGCACGTCGACCTGATCGACGCCGCACCCACGCCCCTGGGCCTGGACCTCCACTACCGCAGCCCCCGCCGCACCAAGTCAACGGTGCGGGTACTCGGCAACGTTGCGGTGAGCGTCGACAAGCTTCGGCCGCTTTACGACGCCGTTATCGTGGCCGATTTCACCCACGACTTCGCCGCGCAATTCGCCGTATCCACCGCCGTCTTCGGCCCGTCGCACCGCACCGACTACCGCGATGTGACCGACTACCTCGACGAACAGGGCGTCCCCTACACCGAATGGCTCGAAGCCCTCGACCTGCCGACTGGACGTAGCCTGGCAGACTGGCGGCACACCCTGAAAATTGCCCGAGGCGTACCTGTCTGCGTTTAAAGCGAAGTCGCATAATCCTTCCAGTGATTCATAGGGGATACCTACAGGATGGTAATGCATAGTTATCCCCATGAGTAACAAATTCTGGAAAAAGTCCTTCCCGCTCGCCTCCCTCATTTTGGCTGGCGGGCTCACCATCGCCAGCTGCACCACCGGTACCACCGACACCGCGACCGCGCAGGCCGGGACCTCTATCGTCCGGCAGGTGGCCGACACCACGTCAACAAGCAAGGGCACCACGAGCCAAACCATCTCGGACACCGCCAAGGCGGCCGAGGAATTCCTGAGCACCCTCAGCGACGAGCAGAAAGAACAAGTCCTTTACGACTACAACGACGAAACCAAATCCACCTCCTGGTCCAACTTTCCCGTCACCTTCGTGGAACGCTCCGGGATAAAACTTGGCGACCTGGGCGAAACCCAACGAGCGGCGGCGCTGAAAGTACTCAAGGCGCTGCTGAATGACGAGGCATACGCCAAGGTCACCGGAATCATGGCCGGCGACCAGTATCTGAAGGACAATGCCAACGCCAGCGACCTGGGCGACACCCAATACAACATCGCATTCTTCGGCAACCCTGGACGACACCTATGTGAATTGGTCGGGCGCAACCGTGTATGACACGTCTCAAGGGAAGGGGATTTACTTCCAGATTTCTGGACCCAAGGTGTATATCGAGCTGGCCAGCCAGGATAACGACGCCAGGGCCACCGTGTCCGGGGTACAGACCTCCGGGTGGGGCCACATCCACACGATCTACCGGGATCCCACCAATGATTACGCGGGCAGCGTGACACAACAGAAGAGCAGCGGCCCGACCGGTGGCGGACCTGGTGGATCGGGTTCAGGCGGACCTGGCGCTGGGTCGGGTGGACCTGGCGGATCCGGTGCCCCAGCTGGCGCACCTGGTGCACCTGGTGGGAAGCCGGGTGACGGCGAATCGGGTCAAACTGGCTCAAACACCAGTAAATCCACCAGTAAATCCGCAACTGCTGGCTCCTAAGCTGAACTCGCCTGGCTAACACCTGGGCCTAGAACACCCTCGGCAAGATCATGGGTGTTCTTTCGCTAACAACATGTTTGCTGAGCTGGGGTTCTGGTTCATTAGGGGCCATATAGGGCTGGGCTGGTCGCAAACCCAAGCTCAGCAGATCTAATACCTGCTGGAGGGCCAGGGGGCAGCACAAGCTCTAAGCATGGTTTCTAGTTGTTGGCCAATATTCTTCCTGGGGCAACAGGGGCTGGTGGATGAAGACCATGCTTAGAACAGATGCTAGGGGCTGGCCCACCCGCACACCTAACTGCTGCATATGTTCTAAGCATGGTCTTTCCCTGATGGGCATACCAGCTCTTGGGAGTTTGGGGCGGCAGATTTTGAAAACCATGCTTAGAACATATGCAGCAGGATACCGGCAACATCTGGGCATGACCTTGAAGCTGCTTTAGCTTGAGTTCCGCTCCAAAGGTAGGGATTTGGGAATGTATTAGCCGGAACCCAAGCTCAGCACATACACTACCGTCCTTCTTGTTGTAGTCGCGGTTGTTCTAAGCTTGAGTTCCATTCGGTTGTCATTACTTGATAGGGAAGGGAATCGGGCTAAAACTGGAACCCAAGCTTAGAAGATGCGCAGTAGGATCACGGGAATCTTTGGATAAGGCTCCAAATCCGCTAAGCTTAGTTTCTATATTTAGGCAGTTCACCTGCAAAAAATCATCAAGTTTCTACTGAAAGCCTGCCGAGCTTGAGTTGATGGCTAGTAGTGGTCAACACAGGTAGAGTGTGTGAACCGGCAAGACTTGCGATCCACTCCTTCATATCCATGGATTCGTTATGCCACTTTTGAGTTGATTGTGGCTCACTTAAGCACTCTCTATGTTCAATTCATTGAACAACCGGCAGACCTGAAAATAACATAAAAACGCGGTTCAAAGCAGGTGAAGATCAGAATGTAACGGTGTTACATGATGGCCCTAGAACCTAGTAAAAGGGGGATTCGTCGTTATGGGCTCGTTAATCGGTGCCTAGCCGGCGGGTAAATTCATTAGCGATCTGTTGATTAGTGGCATTTTGCAGCGCATATGCAATGATGTCGCTCTTTTGGAAATTCTGTGGGGATATATACCCAGTCTCGATAAGACCAGTGATTGGGGATTTTTCATACGCTTGACAGAGTTTAATCACGTTTTCTGCTGGAATCGTGCCACGGTTGAGTTGCCTGGCCAATGTTGTGACCTGAATTCCAGTCTTTTTTGAGGCGGCGCGGATTGAGGGACTGCCAGGGAGCTCACTAAACCAATCGCCATGCTTCATGGATGCATTATGCAGCACTAAAAGTAGTGCGTCAAAAGATTTTCCCAAAACTTGTTGCAAAATGTGTACAAATTAGGCTATATTGTAACCAATATGCAATGAAACTATTTATTATTACTTCTTTTAGAGTTCGCATGTTTACTCGTCTTGATGATCATTTTTGGGCTCACCCGAAAGTCTTGAATTGTAGTGATGGCGCTATTGCTTTATGGGTGAGAGCCCTATCATGGGTGGGGTTTCAGTTAACGGATGGTTTTGTACCTCACCAATGCCTTCGGTTGCTGCGGGGTAGGAAACGAGACGCCGATAGGCTGGTGGCAGCTGGTTTGTGGGAAAGAGGTGAGTGTGATGGCCAATTAGGGTATTGGTTTCATGATTTCACTGACTGGAATAACGCCGCCACCAAGGGGGAAGTAGAAAAGCGGCGGAAACGTGGCCATGATCGAGTCATCAAGCACCGAGAGAAAACCACGGACTGGACGGAACTACCACCCGAAAACACTGGTAACCCGGGTCCGGGTGGTCATGGTGACAAGCTGGTAGACCACAGCCCAACAACCCATGTTTCAGAGGTCGACACGTTACCCGTATTGGCAGCAGAACCCACACTTCCTGCAACTTCATCTACGCCACTTCCTGCGTATTCCGCACCTCCCGGACCCAACCTAGAAACAATGACCGCTCCGGCAGCTGCGCCTCCTCCAGCAACCGCACCTACAGCCCAACCAAAACTTAAGTCTCCAGCAACCACGACCCCGTCGAAGCCTGGTCCCCTACCTGATGTTTGTGACCAGTCTCCGGCGGATTGGTCGACTATGGATGACCCACGGTGCCGTAAACATGCAGGCTTGCCTAGAGGGCAGGTGCCGCCTTGTTGGGCGTGTGGGCAGGTAAGGTTATGGTTCACCCAACAAGCCCTAGCAGTAAAACAAGAACAGCGAAACAAGATTGATACATGTACATATTGTGATGAGCGAGGTCTTGCAGAAACCAGTGATGAGTCCGGCAAACGCCTGCTTATCCGATGCGATCATAACGGACCGCCACCAATACTCCCAGCGCAAGAGAAACCACAGCACCGGCCCCCACCACCAGAGATCCGAGAAAGAATCGCCAAACTAGGCCAACCCAAACCAACAAAACACCAACCACTAGTGAATATTTAGCTGTATTGTATTTAATGGCTTTTAAGTAAAATGCATAAATGCTTAGCTCAAGAACGACTGATTTGGCCTTTTCGCCAGAATGAAGGGGGTCGATGCAAACATGTCATCCTCAAAATATAGAATAAATACCATGTGTTCCTCAGATCAAGCCCTCATAGCCACAATCGCAGGAGTACAAACTCAGGTTGATGGCATCACATCACCGATGAAATCTTTAACTTTAAAGACCGATGGACCAGAAGCACTTTTGGACCAAATTTTTACCAATGATGGTCTGTTCACTGATCCGCATAAGAACACAGCTTTGCAAGTAGCAGCAAAACAGCTAGCACAGTGGAAATTAGAAAATTACGATATTATCCCTATTTTTGACGAACGGTATCCACAACAACTTCGTCAAATTCATGAAGCTCCTGGCCTTATTTTCAGTACAGGCACCATTTGCCCAGATGATTTAGCGGTCAGTGTCGTAGGTTCACGTAATGCCGGCCCCAAAGAGCTCAAAGCAGCAAGTGATATTGCAGAACGACTTGCCGCTGAAGGAATAACTGTAGTATCTGGGTTAGCTCGGGGAATTGATGCAGCAGCTCATGAGTCAGCTTTACGTGTTGGTGGACGCACTGTTGCAGTCATGGGAACAGGAATTGATCAAACTTATCCGGCAGAACATAACAATCTGCGTCAACGTATTGAGAGTCAACAAGGACAGATCATCACTCAATTTTTCCCTGGCTCTACAACTGCAAAGCATAATTTCCCGATGCGTAACGCAACGATGTCTGGATATGGTGTGGCAACGATTGTTATTGCAGCAAGTGAAAAGTCTGGTACAAGGCACCAAGCCCGAGCAGCAATAGGACATGGACGTGCACTTATTCTAACTCCCGGCGTGGTTCGTGACACGAGTTGGGGGCGGAAATATGTTGAAAAAGGCGATGCTTATGTAGCTGAATCGCCAGAACAAGCTGTATGTTGTGCCCTTGAAGTTTTTGAAAAAAATCAAAATATTAGCAATGAGCTTCTTTCACTATGAACTTACAGCAAAAAGTAGATACTTATTTGGATTCTCAACGGTTTTTATTAAGCGCAGGAAATTCGGCGCTACGTAACTTGCCAGAGCTTTGCCCAATATGTCGTGGCGATAGGAGTATCAAGTTTTGTTGTCGATGTGCTGAGCATATTTCGGTCGCCAGCATGAATAATTGGCGACTTGCGGATCGCACTGCCTTTATTTGCTATGGCGAAGCTAAAGGAAAAGATCAGTTTGGTTCTGACATGTATAATTATAAGAAGAACGAAATACAACAACCCTTACGGTCAGAGGCAAAGAATCGCATTGCGTCGTTGTTGTACCATACTTTTTCTCACTATTGGGATGAAGCCAATACTCCTGAGATTACAGTTTTAACAGCAATGCCATCACTTCGAGATGTTAATCGAAATCAGATAATGCAATTAGTTAAGAATGTAGCATCTAAATTACCAAACAATCTTGTTGCGCAGCAACTATTGCACCCACGAGAGCTACGTGGCAACAAAGAAAGGGAAAGAGTACTTCACCCTCAAATATTCTATGTAGACTCCTCAGTGCAAGTTAGTGGTCACGTAGTTATCATTGAGGACTCATGGGTGACGGGAGCAAATGCACAGTCAGCTGCGATAGCTTTGCACCAGGCGGGTGCTGATTACGTGACTATTTTATGTGTCGCCCGATTGCTATACGAGGATGTTATGAATAGCTTTAAACTGCAGGAAAATCATCGGTTTATTGCTGGCGGATGCCCTGACCAATCCCCATTTTGGCCGGTTCCTCCCAACACCGCACAGCTCCCACCAATCCCATTTCATAATCATTAAGGCTTATTTAGTTGATGGAAAACAAGATTCAACTGCTCAAATCAACCACGAAATATGACTGATTCTTGAAAGACAAGAAGAGCAAGTTAGATGAAATGTTTTGGTGATTTACCACGTTACTAGTGCAGCCACTTCTCATGAATGCTCCCGAATCACTTTTCCCAACAGTTGAATAAGCTTCTACCATTCCAACGAAGGTTTCCCACAACATCCTACTGCCAGGACTTGTTATCGCATTTCCCATCAACCAGTGTCCCAAACCCAACATTTACCAGTTTAATACCCGCCACCCTACCAGGGCGCAGCACAAGTTCTAAGCATGGTTTTCATTCGGCAATCCCTGTTGGCCAAGGAAGAATATGGGCTAAAAATCGAAAACCATGCTTAGAACATATGCAGCAGGCACCGACAACCTCCAGCGAACATAACCCCAGAACTCTTTTAGCTTGGGTTCCACCCCAAAGACAGGAATTTAGGGTACTTTCACCCGGAACCCAAGCTAACGAAAAAGGCCAGGCCCCCTCCCCAACCGCATGTTCACTGAGCTGGAGCGCGAAGCGCTCGATCCTACTCGCCAATCACTGGTATCAGGCTAAAAGCCGCCTTGCCACCGCACCCAAAATGTGGCAAAAACCATGGTTGCGTCTTCGCCCCACTCTGCTATATATAGGAATATGTTTGCACTCGGCACACTCGCATTCATTGGTATATCGCTGTTTATGGTGCATGAATTTGAGGAAATTATTTGTGTCCGGCCGTATATCAAACGGCATCGTGAAGACGAAAAATTCGCCGCCGAAATGTTTGTCGCAGGTGGTGACAAGAATTACCCCTCGACAGAGAGCATTGCCCTGATGATCAGTGAAGAGTTCGTACTCTCCGTCATCATCATGTTGGTCGGCATTGCTGTCGGATCCATCGAGATTGTGTTAGCCCCATTTATTGCCTTTACCCTGCATCTCATTCCGCATGCACTTGAGGCACTACGCTTTCCCGGTTGGGCACCAGGCAGCCGGACGGCGGTGCTGCTATTCGTGCCATCGGTGGCGATCATCGTTGCCGCAATCATAATGCAACCGATTCAACCATTGTGGTTGGCCGTGTGGACGGTGGTCATTGGCGTGCTCCTTCTTGCCAACCTGAGGCTCATGCACATGGCCGCCGGGGGCTTTGCCCAAAAACTTCGCTAGCCCTGACTCACCACCAATAATAGGTGGCATAAGTGGAGCACCCTTGACTTAGCGTTGGGTTTATACAACAATTGGTCATATGAACCCAAAGAAGCGCCCAACTATTCCAATTTTTAATCGTGTGCGGCTTTTACGCGCGGAGCGGGATATGACTCGTGCACAATTGGCCGCTCGGGTTGATGTGAATCCGCAAACCATTGGTGCCCTGGAACGCGGCGACCACTCCCCCAGCCTGGATTTAGCCATGCGCATCTGCGAGGTATTCGAACTTCCAGTCGAGGCGGTGTTCAGCCGAAAACAGTTTGAGCCCATGTCCACTCACATCTATAACCGGGGATGATTATGCATGGGTGAATTTACGCAGCACATGGTCGTTTGGGCTCATCGCTACCAATTACGACGGGCGGAACGGTGGCAGAAATACTACGACCTGTCGGCAACCAAGTTTCTCAAGTGGCGCACGTTACGACGTCGTAAAGCATTGATCGTCATATACTACCTGACGATAGCAGTCATGCTGGCCTGTTGCGTAGCGCAACTATGGTGGCAGAACTGGCTGTTTGTGTGGACGCTCTGCACCCCAGTCACAATGATGGTGCTGCAGATATTGCGCTTCAGCATCAGGCTCAAGGACTCGGCACCCGACGATTTTTTGGACGAGTACGAGTACGCCGTCATCACCACATGGCGGTCGATTTCGCTGAAATTAATTGGCTATCTCATGCTTCCCATAGTGTACGCGCTGGCGTTCATCCCCTTATTCATACCAGAAATAACCGTCCAGATGGCATTCACCATCGCGCTCCTGCTCACACTCATCATCATTATTACCATGACATTACCAACGGTCGCATACGCCATCACCTTCACCGAAGGTACCGAAAGTGAATCAGATAGTGGAAACGGAGGATATCAGTGACCACTCTAGAAGTACGCAATTTACGCAAAAATTTTGGTGACGTTGCCGCGCTCACCGACGTGTCGCTTACCGTAAAACCCGGCGAAATTTACGGGTTCGTCGGATCCAATGGCGCGGGCAAGTCCACAACGATGCGCATCATCCTAGGGGTGCTCGCCGCTGACGCCGGCGAGGTGCTGTGGGACGGCAAACCCATCACCGCCGATAATCGGCGCGACATCGGCTACATGCCAGAGGAGCGGGGCCTGTATGCAAAGGAGAAAATCCTGGACCAGCTGGTGTTTCTGGCCCGGCTGCACGGGCTTGGCATTCAAGAAGCCACCACGAACGCCCAGGGACTCTTGGAACAGCTGGGCTTGGCGGAACGAACCACCAGCCAACTCACGGACCTGAGTCTTGGGAACCAACAGCGGGTGCAGCTGGCGGCGTCGCTGGTGCACAATCCCGATGTCTTAGTGCTTGACGAGCCGTTTTCCGGCCTGGATCCCATCGCCGTCCAGGTGATGAGCGACATGCTTATTTCCCGAGCTCAACAGGGCACACCGGTGATATTTTCGTCCCATCAATTAGATTTAGTGCAACGATTGTGTGACCGGGTCGGGATCATCAGCGGCGGGGAAATGCGGGCACAGGGCACCGTCATGGAGCTCCGCACCCAAGGGCCGGCCCGATACGAGGTGGGCTCCCCTGTGCCGGCGCAGGAATGGTGCCCGGCGGGGTGTCGAATCGTCGCCGAGGAGCCGGGCCAGACGATCATCGAAAAACCCGAACATGTGAGCGATCAAGATATTCTCACCGCAGCATTAGCGGTGGGGCCGGTGCACTCGTTTACCCGACGGGTACCCGATTTGGTGGACCTATTTAAGGAGTTTGTGTCATGAAAACCATTCAGATTGTGGCGGGTCAAGAAATCCGCGCGCTGCTACGCAGCAAAGGCATCATGATTACGGTAGTGACCATGCTTGTAGTGGTGATAGCAGCCATATTCGGCACATCGTGGTACCAGAAAAATCAGGATCAGCTACCAGAGCTTGTGGTAGTGGGCGTTGACTCCGCACCGTTTGCGGCTGGAAATAATCTCACCGTGACCACCGCCCCAGACCGAAGTGCCGCCGAGCAACAAGTACGGGACGGCAAGGATGCAGCACTGGTTGCTACCGATCAGGGGTTCGACTTATTGGCGGATGGTGCGCCTTCCGAAAGCCTCGTCACCACCGTCACCGCAGCAGTGCAGCGCATGACCCAGGAACGAGCATTGGCGCAGCTTCATATCACCGAACAGCAGTACAGTCAGGCCACGCCGCCATCCGCCATCACCACGGTGAATGTGGGCAGGGACATCGATGCGGCAAACGTGTTCACAACCTACCTTGGGGTGTTCATCATGATGACATTCATTATGACGTTCGCAGCCATAGTGGGCAGCCGGGTGACGGAGGAAAAATCGTCCCGGGTGATCGAAATCATCCTGTCTAGTGTGCGGCCGCTGAATTTTCTGGCGGGGAAGCTCCTGGGCAGTTTGATTATGGGAGCGCTCAGCACGGCAATCATTATCACGGTCGGTGCGATTGCGGTGCAGTCCACCGGTCTGCTCAAGGGTACGACCATCAGCTATGGCATGATTCCGCTGCTCATAGTGGGTTACATCCTGGGGATGCTGTTTTTCGGCAGCCTATACGCGGCGGCCGGGTCGATGGTGTCGCGCACCGAGGATTTGCAGTCCACCCAGTCGCCAATCCTGATTCTCATGATGGCAACAATGTATGCGGCCGTTTTCGGCTCCCTCAACGTATCGAGCCCAATTGTGCAGGTCTTGGCGTGGATTCCCCCGTTCTCTACGACCCTGACACCCATCTCCTATGCGGCCAATAACATGTCCCTCGTGCAACTGGTGGCGTCGTACGTGTTGTTAGCGGCGACAACCGGCGCAGCCCTGTGGCTGAGCGCCCGGATTTATCGCGGTTCGATCCTGCATAACGGCCGCAAGGGGTGGGTGTCCGCGCTGCGCTAGCCGCACGCTTGTCGACGCCCAACCAACGGCCGATAACGGCACCACACCTATTCGGAGCGGTGCACCAGAATGGCGGAAAAATCATGGTCACCCCGGCCATGATCCTGTTGGATAGTAAAGGATTCCACCACCGCCTGAATGCCTGGCAACACCTGGCCTGCGGTGTCCAGCATCAGCTTGCTGTCCTTACACAGGGCGTCGACGGTGAAATCACCCGGGTCGGTGCTTCGGTCACCAAGCACAAAATCACGTTTCAGGTTGGCCATAAACGACAGGCCGGTAGAGTCGAGCAGATCCAGGGTTTCGGCCGCGGTGAGGCCGGTGGCGTCCCCAAACAGGAGAGCCTCTTTCATACCCTCGGCGCTGATCGCTAGGGCCAGGTTAGCGAGAAGTTTCCCAATGGCAGCCTTAGGTTGGGAGTCCACCAACTTCAACCGGCTCGGGTCCGCCCAGGGGGATACAATGCTGGCAGCCAGCTCCCGCAGCTGCGGATCGGGGCTGCCCACGTACACACCAAGTTTTCCGGCGCGGGCCGGCCCCAGGGTGCCAACCACCGGGCAGGCAATGTAGGTGGAAACGTTGGCGGCGAATTCCTCGGCGTCTTGAGGGGACACGGTGGTGGTGTCGATCCAGGGAATACCTGCGGGAATAAGGTCAGGTTCAATGACCACACTGCGCACAGTTTTCGGCCCGAACAGGGCCGTAATCACCACGTCAGCGCCGGTAACAGCCTCGGCGGCGGTGGGGTATGCGGTGGCGCCGGCGTCGACAAGCGGAGTGGTTTTGTCCAGCGTACGGTTCCAGACCCGCACCTCATAATCATTGTTAGCGATCAGATGCTTGGCCAGCTCGGTGCCCATGCGACCGGTTCCTAGGAAAGCAATTTTCATGTCCTCCAGTGTGCCAGATATATTCAAGCAAAGGGTTGCCTGCGATGTGCAGCTCACAACGCCATAGCGGAAAAGACCGGCGGAACCTCTTGGTCAGTTGTGTGGGCAGACGCATATACTTTACGCGTCCCTCCGCTACGACTCATAGAGGTTTTGCCCCATGCCGGCTGTCACACCAACGCTCATCATGGGGGTGCTCGGCATTGTGCTGTCAGCGCCCGCGTGGGTTTTATTCATTCGCGCCGCCCGCCGCCTGTATCTGTTTATTGCCGCTGGTCAACCCGCACCCGGCCGCACGAACAGGCCGGTGCGCCGCGGAGTGCAGGTGCTCAAGGAGGTGTTTTTCCACACTGAGCTGATGCGACGTCCCGCCATTGCCGTGGCCCACTGGTTTGTGATGGTGGGCTTCCTCATTGGGTCGCTGGTGTGGTTCGAAGCCTATATCCAAACGTTCAACCCGGCCGGCGGGTGGCCGCTGCTGTCCCAGTGGTCGCTGTATCATTTCGCCGAGGAGGTCCTGGCGATCGGCACGGTCCTGGGCATTGGGTTCCTCTTCGCCATTCGCTTGTCGACGGGCATGCGGGAGCGGTTATCCCGCTTCTACGGGTCGAACGCGCTTTCGGCTTTCTTTGTGGAGGGTGTGATCTTCCTAGAGGGCGCCGGCATGCTCCTGGTGAAAGCCGGGAAGATAGCCACCTATGGTCATGCCTCGCCGTGGGCGGACTTCCTCACCCAATACTTGGCCCGGTTCCTCCCCGCCAGCCCCATAATGGTGAGTGCCTTTGCCCTGTTCAAACTGCTTGTGGGCATGGTGTGGTTAGTGGTGGTGGCCCGCAATCTCACGTGGGGTGTCGCCTGGCACCGCTTCCTGGCGTTCTTCAATATTTTCTTCCAACGCAACCCCGACGGCGCCCCCGCACTGGGTAAGGTCCTGCCGCTCTACGACGGCACAACCGAACTCACGATCGACACCATTGAGGAGGATTCTTCCCTTGGTATTGGGCATCTCCAAGACGCCAGTTGGAAGATGCTCCTTGATGCGGCAACCTGCACGGAATGCGGTCGCTGCCAGACACAATGCCCCTCCTGGAATACCGGGAAGCCCCTGTCGCCAAAGCTGTTTGTCACCGACATCCGGGATGCGGCCGTCGCCAATGCTTCCTACCTTCAGGACCCGGACACGTTTGCCACCGACACCACATATTCCGATGTTGACCTGCTCAAACTCGTGGGCGAGTCCAATGTTATCCACCCGGATGTGCTGTGGTCGTGCACCAACTGTGGCGCCTGCGTGGAGCAATGCCCGGTCGACATTGAGCACATCGACCACGTGGTGAACATGCGCCGCTTCCAAGTGCTGGCCGAGTCAGATTTCCCCTCCGAGCTGGTGGGGATGTTTAAAAACCTTGAGGTCAAGGGCAACCCGTGGGGGCGTAATAATGCGGAGCGCGCCTCGTGGATTACCGAGGCCCGCCGTGACGGCATTGAGGTGCCGGTGTTCGGCGAGGATGCGAAAAGCTTCGATGATATCGAATACTTGTTCTGGGTGGGATGTGCGGGAGCGTTTGATGATGACGGCAAGCGCACTACCCGCGCCGTCGTCGAGCTGCTCCACACAGCAGGTGTGAAGTTCGCGGTTTTGAGCAAGGCGGAACGCTGCACCGGCGACCCGGCGCGGCGGGCAGGTAACGAGTTTTTGTTCCAGCAATTGGCCCTGGAAAACATCGACACTCTTAACGGGGTGTTTTCCGAGGTTCCCAAAGGTCAGCGTAAGATTATTACGACGTGCCCGCACTGTTTTAATACGTTCCGAAACGAGTACCCGGATTTTGACGGCTATTTCGACGTTTTCCACCATACGCAGCTACTCAACCGGTTGGTTCGAGATAAGTTGCTCACACCTATTCCCCGGGGCCCGAAGGACCGGAAGCCGATCACGTACCATGATCCATGTTTCCTGGGTCGGCACAATAAGGTGTTCGATCCGCCCCGCGAATTGTTGGGGGCCACGGGGGCTGATTTAGTGGAGATGCCGCGGAATCGTAACGAGGGTTTTTGTTGCGGTGCGGGTGGGGCGCGCATGTTCATGGAGGAGAATTTAGGCACGCGCATTAATGAGAATCGGGCCGCCGAGGCGGTTGCTACGGGTGCGGCGGAGATCGCTGTGGGCTGCCCGTTTTGCAATACAATGATGGTGTCCGGGGTGAAGGCGGTCGCGGATGCTACCCCAGCCCCGGCGGTGCGGGATGTTGCGCAAATGCTGCGGGATTCCGTGCTTGTCGACGGCCACCTCCCGGACCCGCGCCCCAAGCAGTTCCTGCAACCACCTATCCGGGAGAAGCGGGAGGAAAAACCGGAGCCGAAGCCGGCAGGAAAGAGCGCAAAACCGCAGGCATCTCCGGCGAAACCTGCGTCACCTACGACCGCTGTGGGGAGGACTCAACAGCCTGGCATTTCTCCTGTTGTTGCCCCACCTGGGGCGGCGAAGCCAGCAGTCCCAGGGGCTGCGGCACCGGGGGCGGCGATGCCCGGATCGACGGTACCACCAGCGGCAACACCTCCGGGGGCAACGCCACCAACAGCCCGGCCGGCCGCACCCGGCGCGGCGATTCCGGGTGCGGCTGTGCCTGGAGTAGCGAAACCAGCAGCACCTGGTGCAGCAATACCTGGCGCAGCGATCCCACCAGCGGCAACGCCTCCGGGGGGCAAGTCGGCAACACCCACTCCCCCTGGTGCTGCTGTGCCCGGCGCAGCAGCACCAGGATCCGCGGTCCCACCTACTGCGATACCGAAAGCAATGCCTCCGAAGGCGGCACCCCCGACGGCGCAACCCCCTGTGGCTCGACCCCCAGCAGCCACAGCTCCGGCCGCACCTGGGGGTTCGGTGCCGAAAACCGTGGCCCCGGGAGCCACGATCCCGGGAACGGCACGTCCACCCGTCGCCAAGCCACCCGCTCCTACGCCGCCAACGGCCAAGCCCCCTGCCGCTGCTCCCCCGGTGGCGAAACCACCAACAGCCACCCCACCAGGGGCGATGCCCCCTGGGTCGAGGCCTGCGGCATCGCCCGTCGCAAAGCCTCCCGCGGCAAAACCCCCGGTGGCGCAACCGCCCGTCGCCAAGCCGCCGGTAGCGAAGCCGCCGATGGCCAAACCACCAATGGTACCGCCTAGCAAAGACATCAGTCAAGATACTGATAAAGATCAGGAACAACCCTGACCTGTTCTAGGGGTATCCGGGTATTCATGCTCGTTGAGCTGCGGAAACGCCGATGTGTTTATTAGGGGAAATTTCAGGGCAAACCCCAACAGACAATCGGCGTACGCATCGTTACGCTTAAAAGCATGAGCCAAACATTCAATTCCGATTACCGAATCAGCGATACCGAACGTCAGCACGCAATGGACGAGCTGGGCAAGCACTTTGCCTCCGGGCGCCTCGACATGAACGAGTATGACACCCGCCTCACTTCCATCGCAGAAGCAACCATGAAGTCCGAACTCACCCAGCTTTTCGACGACCTACCGTTGGCACCTTCCACCCCAGCCAATGTTCCGGCCACCGTGTCAGAACCCATTGATCTCATGGAGACGCCGGCCATGCCGTCCGTGGAAGCAATGCAGCTGTATCGCAAGGGTCGGAATATGAAGATTGGTATTGTGCTCGCATCCTTTGTGTGCAGCTTCATGATGCTTGGTATGTCCGAATTTCTTGGCAACTTCATGCTGGGCGTGGCCTTCATTGTCGCCATCGCTTTGTTCCTCATGAAGCTCGGACCAGCATCGTGGAATTATCCGAATCCACGGAAGATCATGCGGGAGCAACGACGTGGCATGGCTATGGCACAGGCAACCCAGGTAATGCAGAGGCAGGGTCTGTAATCGAGTGAATGTGACTGCCGCAATCGTAGATCAACCCTTTAAGGCAAACAAATGCGGCTTCGCTATCATCAAACACCACTATCGCTAGTATCATGAACCAGCCATTGAATCCGCTTAGTCCCCAAAATAACCCTAGTAACCAGGACTATCGTATCGGTGATGCCGAACGCCAGAAGGCAATGGATGACTTAGGCAAGCATTTTGCTGCCGGCCGGTTGGATATCACCGAATACGATAATCGCCTCACCAATGTCGCAGAAGCAACCATGCGGTCCGATTTGATACCAATTTTTTCGGATCTTCCAGCCATTACCGATGCCAATACCCCGGTCACTATACCGCATGCCGCAGGACTCCCTGACGAGGTCACATTCACCAGCAGCGAAATAGAGGAAAGCTACCGGTCTGGGAAACGCATCAAGCTGGGGATTATGCTGCTCATGTTGCTCCCTTGCCTTGCCGCTCCGCCTACAAACACGCTTATAAGCGGTATAACAGGTATAGCTTTTCTTGCCACATTCATCATGTTGTACATCCTGAAGCTGGGGCCGAAATCATGGCATCAACCAAGCCCCCGCACCCTGGCACGCCAGCGGCAACGGCAAATCGCCCAGGCCCAGGCCATGCAGGTACAGGCCATGGAGCTGGCAAACGCGCAACAAATGGCGCAGCAACGAGCTCTCCGGCAACAACGACAAGCAGAAATCACCGACGCTGCCCTGGAAGTGACTAACCAATACGTCCAACGGCTCCGGAACCGCCACAGCCGCTAGCAATCTACCAGGAATGTGATACGTGGTCAGGCAACTACAAAGCCACCACTACCATTGGAAGGTATGAACCCGCAGGTAACCCAGCCCTATCCCCAAAATCCCGTTTCTAAATTGGCTAGCTGGGATTATGCAGCTGGTGGGCTGCACCCCATGGACTATAACAACCGGTTGTCCGCCATCATGGTGGCCACAATGTGGTCCCACCTGGTGGCGGTCTTTGCTGATTTACCCGCACCCGGCCCCGCTTATGATGGTGGCCAACTATTCAAAGCATGCCGGAGAACACAGAAAACGAGCTATACACCGTTCATGGTGGGGATTATTTTTTTGTTCATAGTGTGTCTTCCGTTCACGTCATTTGTATTCATGTCTGGTGACCCCACACTAATCATGATATTGCCCGCACTATCATGGATTATGGCAATAGGTGCTGAGGTAGCAAGCAGAATTGCACGCTGTAATTTCATCAAACAGCTCAATCCCCAACAACGCGAGTTCTTGCATGCTGCGGAACAGGTACGGGCAATCCGTTTATGCCCACAATAACAACAGCGACTAAACAATATAAACAGCTGATGCGGGTGACTCTTCCGCTAATCGCTTCACTATTATTAGTGCTATGACATCGTCTGTGCCCCCAATCAATCCCCGTAACCAGGACTATCGTATCGGTGACGCCGAACGCCAGAAGGCAATGGATGACCTAGGCAAACATTTTGCTGCCGGCAGGCTAGACATCACCGAATACGATAATCGCCTCACCAACGTTGCAGAAGCAACCATGATGTCTGATTTGATACCAATCTTTTCGGATCTTCCAGCCATTACCAACGCCAATACTCCGGTCACTATACCGCATGCCGCAGGACTCCCCGATGAGGCCGCATTCACCAGCAGCGAGATAGAAGAAAACTACCGGTCTGGGAAACGCATCAAGCTGGGCATTACGATGCTCATGTTGCTCCCTTTCCTTGCCACTATGCCTGCAAATACGTTTGTAAGCGGTATAGCATTCTCGGTCTTTCTTGCCACCGTTATCATGTTGTACGTGCTGAAGCTGGGGCCGAAATCATGGCATCAACCAAGCCCCCGCACCCTGGCACGCCAGCGGCAACGGCAAATCGCCCAGGCTGAGGCCATGAAGGTGCAGGCCCTACAACTCGCCAATGCGCAACAAATGGCACAACAACGAGCCCTCCGGCAACAACGACAAGCAGAAATCACCGACGCCGCCCTGGACGTCGCCAACCAATACATCCAACGACTCCGCAACCGACACCACCCCTCATAACCTGCCGGTGATGGGGTGCGAGTGTATGGTCAGGCAACCAGGAGCCCACCACTACAATTGATAGGTATGAATCCGCAGGCACTCCCACCCTACCCCCGAGATCCCGTTTCTAATTCTAAGTTCGCTAGCTGGGATTATCCCATTGGGAACATTGAACGGTGGCATGCGAAAACCTCGTTGGATCAGCATTATGCGGCTGGCAAGTTACAGCCTACGGAATATGAAACCCGGATGGTTGGCATCATGGGGGCAACCATGTGGTCCCACCTGGTGGCGATCTTCGCCGACCTTCCGGCGCCTGGCCCCGCCTACGATGGCAAGCAATTGCTCAAGGCATGCCATGCGGCACAAAAAGCACAACCCACGAGCCCATCAGTAACAATACTGTTACCCATACTGTTGGGCCTTACTTTCCTCATCATTCTGGGCGTTGCTGGTCCTCTAGGATTCGTACTTTCCTCGCCAGTCTTAATTGTGCCAATTATTGTAATTCCTATGTCTGTTGCGGATAAATACAAACGTGTATACCAGAATTTCAGTAACCAGTTGAACCTCCAGCAGCGTGCTCTTTTAGATGAGGCGGCAAACGAGGAATACGCACAATACTACTGGAGACAACAACAGCAGCAACAGATTCAAAACATGTTTAACAACATAAACAGACAATACTAGTGCCGCCCACGCTAATAACTTCACTATTATTAGTACTATGACATCGCCTGTGCCCCCAATCAACCCAGGTAACCGGGATTACCGCATTGGTGACGCCGAGCGCCAAGAGGCAATGGACGCTCTAGGGAAGCACTTCACCGCTGGCCGGCTTGACATCACCGAATACGACAACCGGCTCGCCAGCATCACCAACGCAGTCATGCAATCCGACCTGGCACCAGTCTTCGCGGACCTCCCCCCACTAGTTTCGCCCTCCCCCACTCCCCCACCATCGGTAGGACCAGTCGCAGCGACAAACGCCCCCCTCTATCCCCCTAACGCTGGCTACAAACCGGAAAACCGCACCAAAGTCTTATACCGGTTCCTCATGTTACTGCCACTGTTTATGCTGGCCAGTATGGCAATCACCCCATTTCTGTACCTGTTGGGCTTTGCCTTGCTCCCACTGATTCTCGTCGGCTTGGTCGTTGCGGGGGTGAAATTTTTGGGGCAGCCCACGGAACCACCACAGCCGCCACAAATGATCGATCCCCAGCAGTTGACCTCCCAACAGTATCAGCAGATCCAAATCACCCAACAACAGGTGACCATGGACCAATACAACCCGCAACAACTACGGTACAACGTTATCCGATGGCGGTATAACAACGATTGACGCTAACCGAGGGTCAACCCACCAAAGCATGGGCATGTCACATGTGGGGGCGTTCATAAGTTTCATTGCCTCACCCGCACATGTCTGTGTGCGCACTGGGGCAAAAAGTGGCAAAATTTAACGAATGAATAACAAGGAACCCCACAACACCCCAACTGAAGCGCCTGTCGAACCCCCCACCGAAACCCGCACACCATCCCGCCGGCCTCAGCGCCGGCGCATCTTCGACCAGTCGGAGAAAATGAAAAATGTGCTCTACGAAATCCGGGGGCCGGTGGCTGAGGAGGCAGAAAGATTAGAGCTTGACGGGCATCGCATTCTCAAGCTCAACACCGGCAACCCCGCCATTTTCGGGTTTGAGGCCCCCGACGTGATCGTGCAAGACATGATCGCCGCCCTCCCATTTTCGCAAGGGTATTCGACATCTAAAGGCATTATTACTGCCCGCCGCGCCGTGGTCACCCGCTACGAGGTGATACCCGGGTTCCCGAAATTCAGCATTAACGACGTCTACCTGGGTAACGGGGTGTCCGAACTCATCACCATGGTCACCCAAGCCTTGCTTAACGACGGCGATGAGGTACTCATCCCTGCACCTGACTACCCATTATGGACCGCAGCTGTGTCCCTGGCCGGTGGGAAACCCGTCCACTACATCTGCGACGAGGCCGCCGATTGGAACCCCGACATAGCAGATATGCGGGCTAAAATCACCGAACGCACCAAGGCCATTGTGGTCATTAACCCCAATAACCCTACCGGCGCAGTATACTCACCAGAGACACTCAAACAGATTGTCGAAATAGCCCGGGAATATGGGTTACTTATCCTGGCCGATGAAATTTACGACCGGATTCTCTACGATGATGCCACCCACACATCCATTGCCTCCCTCGCCCCCGACCTGCTGTGTATCACTTTCAATGGGCTTTCGAAAACTTATCGGGTGGCCGGTTACCGCGCCGGGTGGATGGTATTGACTGGCCCGAAGGACCACGCCCGGGGTTTTATTGAGGGATTGGATTTATTATCGAGCACCCGTTTGTGCGCCAATGTGCCGGCACAGCATGCAATTCAGGTAGCCTTGGGGGGTCGGCAGTCGATTTATGATTTGACTTCCGCCCATGGCCGGCTGACAAGGCAACGTGATGTGACGTGGGAAAAACTCAATGAAATTCCGGGTGTGAGCTGCGTAAAGCCTAAGGGGGCATTGTATGCTTTCCCTAAGTTGGATCTCGAATATTACGATATCCACGATGATTCCCAATTGATGCTGGACTTGTTGCGTGCCGAGAAAATTTTGTTGGTTCATGGGACTGGTTTCAATTGGCCACAGCCCGACCATTTCCGGGTGGTGACCCTACCGTGGGCCAATGAATTAGCGGAAGCTATTGATCGCCTGGGAAATTTCCTGTCCAGCTACAAGCAGTAGGAGTGATCCGATGGGTAGGCATAACCACCAATTAGAATCAGAATCAGAGAACGAACCAGAGTCGCCAGCGGAGATTCGGCGGAATCGACGGTCGAAGCGCATCACACCCGCTGCCCAACAACCGGCAAAGGGGTCAAAATCCGCAAAGGCAAAGCCGGCTGTGCGCCCCACCAAGGCGGCGCAATCGTCCTCGCCGCAGTCGGCGGGTGCCGGTCGCCCGGCCAAACGGACGGTTCGGAAAGTATCCCAACAGCCTGCTGATGCTGCCCCCGCCACCCCGAAGGGGCCGCGGGTTCGGAAGCCCCGGCCGGCGAAGGGAACCAAGCCTACCCAACCCACCCCCGCTACCCCCGTGGCTTCGGAGCAGCCAGCAAAGCAGGCGAAACCGACCAAACCAGCCAAGCCGGCGAAGCAGCCCCGGGTGCCCCGGTCGAAGCGGAAGCCAGAGACCGAAAGCCCAGCTGTAGACGTCGATAAGCAAAGCAAACCGAAGACCCGGACCTGGACGTTTACGCGCATCCTGCTGGTTGCGTTTATTGCAGCCTGGGTTGGCGGCACCATTTTCGGCGTGTACACCATGTGGCCGGGCGATAAAAAACCCAATATTTCGCCGAATTTTTATACCTCGTTCAGCATGAGTCATGCGCAGGTTGAGGGAACCGTATTATTCACCCAACCAGGGTCATGCACGTCGTCGGAAGTCGGCCGGGTGTTCGACACTTCGCCGCGGGAGTCGCCCGGGTCGGATAATAACTGCCAGTGGTATATCACCCAAATCGACTCGGGCACCAACAAGGGGCAACGCACCCTATTGATTAATTCGCACAACCCCGGCGAGCCCGAGCTGCACAAGAATGACCGGATTCTCCTCATCGAGGACAAAGCGGCCGACGGGTCCATGTCGTATGGGTTTAGCGACTTCCAACGCACCTACCCGCTGCTGTTGTGGGGTCTCATTATCGCGGCGGCGATTGCCGGGTTTGCGCTGATCCGCGGCGTGCGGGCCCTCCTGGGGTTGGGCATCACTCTGGTTGTGGTGGTGCTGTTTACCGTCCGAATATTGCTGTTGGGCGCCTCCCCAATTTCGGCGGCGGTCGTCAGTGGGGCCGCAATCCTCCTGCTGGTGGTGTTTATGGTGCACGGGTTCAATTGGAAATCCGCGTCGGCGCTTGGTGGCACCCTCTTAGCACTCGTCATTGCCGCATGGCTGGCCACCATCGCCATCGACAATAACGAGCTTCGCGGCCTTGGCAATAGCGATAACCTGTCCATCATTGTGAACCTTCCCGACGTGTCCGTGAAGGGCCTCATGCTCTGCGGGTTCATCATTGGCGCCCTGGGCGTGCTCAACGATGTCGCTATCTCCCAGGCTTCCACCATCAACGAGCTGGCCGACCTAGACCCACAGGCATCACCAGCCCGGCTATTCCTGGGGGCCATGAAGGTGGGCCGCGACCATATTGCCTCCATGGTGTACACCCTGGTGCTTACCTACACGGGTGCATCCTTGCCACTCCTGCTGCTGCTGTCGGTGTCGGAACGGCCGCTGGTGCAAATCCTCACCAGCGACGTTGTAGCCACCGAAATGCTGCGTTCCGGGATTGGTGCACTCGCCCTCACGCTGACCGTGCCCATCACCACGGTGATCGCCGCCTACACGGTGCCAAACACCAGCAACAAGGCCGACGCCACCACCGACGAGGATGCCGATTCAGAGGCCGCCGAGGATACCGCCCCAACGACCGCATAATCCCACGGTAGGGGCGTCGACAAGCTCGCAAGAGAGGCCAAAGGCCTGCCACTTTCCTCGGCGGCAGGCCTTTTTGCTTGCTTGTTTCTTTTTGTCCGGGACGCGTCGCGCCCGGCTGCGTAATTGCAGATGTGCCTCCAATCGTTCTGGGCTCATTTTCCACATCCGCCGGTCAGCATTGCGCTGTGCCAAGGTGCACCTCCTTACGTTTCTCACCGGTGCACCAATACTGTACCACGCACCCCTAGTGGAACAGGGACACTTCCTTGCCCCGGCCGCGCAGGATTCCCACCCCGCCCACGGCGCCAATGCTTGCCACTATTGCGGCAACCATGGCCCACGTCCACAACTGGCCGGGGGTGGAATTGCTGCGCACCATAAACCTTGGTGACGTTTTCGACTGGGACTCCTCGGCCACAGCTTCTTGCCGCTTCGCATCCGTAGCCGCCTGACCGGTGAGGTTATCCACAAATTTCGGCACCGACAAGGGCGTGCCCGACACCGCCAACGAAATAGTGAACTTCAACGGTTGCGTGTTTGCCGTGGCCTGCGGACGGTAATACCGAAGCGCCACCCACTGCTCCCCAGACAGGAACTCGCCCACACCACTGCCCTGCTCCTTCTCCAGGTTTGGCCACTGGATCGGATTGGTGACGGTCTCGATCCCCACGGCCTGCTTGGACGACACCGACACATTATCGTACGGCACATTATCGGTCGTGCCCGTGGTCATGACCGGGTTAAACGTGGGGCCCACCACCCGCCACTCCAGCGAAATAGGCTGGCTGGTGTCCGCATTCCGCTCCAGCTCGATGGGCGACGCATTCACATCCATGTGCAGCCGCTGCCCCTCCGACACCAAAACCTTGAACCATTGCAGTTTATTGGGCTCCAGTGTGCCGGAATAGTTTCCCGACCCGATTAATTTTGCATTCTTGCGCTCGTCCGCCATGGTCAACGGCACCGCGGGACTATCATCCGTGGTTAATGTCGCGCTTGTCGACGCCGCAGCCGTTGGTTCTTCCGACGTCCGGGGAACCTTCCACAACATGAACTCGAATGGAATCTCCATGGATGGCTCAATGGCGCCCCGGCGCTCTAGGGACACTTTAAATTTGCCCGGCTTGCATTCCTGGTCCTGGCCGCCCACCCTGGGGGAACTAATATATCCCGTAAATGGGGCGGCAAAATTCGTGTTATCTTCCTGATCGGTGCTCTTTTGGGCCACACAATTATGGCCCTCCTGGTCGATAATGAATGGGATGATTTGCAGGGTTGAATCCATCCGCTGAATCCCCTGCTTGGGGGGCACAATATAGCTGAAGGCAAGCCGCTCGTCCTCCTTCAACTCCACATCCCAGTGGAGCAGACCGCGGGCCGTGGCAGTATCGGTGAATTTATCCTGAAACAGCTTGGGGTACAGTTTGCCGTCAATCGCACCACCCGGAACTAGCAATGGTGCTTTCTGCGGGTCGGTGGCGCCATTTGCTGCCTCTTTAGTCTCCTGGACATCGTCGGTTTTTGTGGACACCTTTGAAGGATCGGCCGTCGCCGGAGCGGCAGTTTCCTGGGATGGTTGGCTGCTCGCACTCGCGCCCGCGGTACTGGCAGTGGTGCTCGTGCTGGTGGTGCCAGTGTTGCCGGTGGCACCCGTGCCGGCGCCAGTACCATCCGCCGGGGTACCGCCCGAAGTACCCCCACCAGGTGTAGCAACGGTGGAGCCGGTGGTGTTTGCTTGCTGCGCGTAACCAGGCTGGGGGGCCAATCCCAACGCCATAATGGCGCATAATGCGGCGGTGGTCACGACCGCAGCTGGTCGACGTGTACCGGTTCTCAATCCACTGTTGCGCATGTATGTAAGCCTAAACAGGAAACCGTGAGACGTTAAGCCGGTTCACTATTCCACATCAGCAAATCTAGCCCTAATATAAAATTTTCCCCAGATTTTACTAAATAGAACTAGGTGCAAATACCAGCCTTTATGAGATTTTATGCGCCAAAAATCGTATTTTTACCCCGGTTTTGCCGGCTATTTCTGAGCGTTACCAAGCGATAAACTCAGCAATAAAAATGCTCCTTTTCTACACCCCTATCACCCCCACGGGAGGGCGTCGATAAGCAAGTCAGGAAAAATTCAGATAGGCGCGCGACGGCGTGGGGCCTTCCTGGCCCTGATACTTCGAACCCAGCACGCTGGAACCATACGGGATTTCGGCGGGGCTCGTCATTTTAAACAGCGCCAACTGGCCGACCTTCATGCCCGGCCACAACGTGATGGGCAGGTTGGCCACATTCGACAACTCCAGCGTGATGCGGCCGGAGAACCCCGGGTCTACAAACCCGGCGGTTGAATGTGTGAGTAGTCCCAGCCGACCCAGTGAGCTCTTGCCCTCCAGGCGGCCGGCCATGTGCGCGGGTAACGCAAACCGCTCCAGTGTAGAACCCAACACAAACTCGCCCGGGTGCAGCACAAACGGCTCATCCTCGGCGACCTCAACCATGCTGGTCAGATCATCCTGCTGCTGTTTCGGATCAATATGGGTGTATTTGGAATTATTGAAAACCCGAAAATGCCGATCCATGCGCACATCCACACTGGAGGGCTGGACCAGTTCCGGGTCGAAAGGGTCGATAATTAAATCGCCGGCATCGATTGCTGCACGTATGTCACGATCGGAATAAAGCACCTTTTTAGTGTAACCCGGCGTGGAAGTCCAACACACCAATGGGAAGGAACGCCGATGAAGCGTCGAAGTATCCGAGCACTCGTGGCAGCTGGGGGTGCCAGCGCCTGACCCATGGCCTAATTGCAACCTGGTTGCAACCTGGCATTGACCTGGAAATACCCATTTTTCTTGCCTAAATTGCCCCCGCAGGATTTTTTAGTGCTAAACTGTACTTCGTTGTGAACCGGTCAGCCTATTGGCCTGGCCCTTAAGTAGCAATCATTATTGCCGATGTAGTTCAATGGTAGAACTCCTGCTTCCCAAGCAGGCGGCGCGGGTTCGATTCCCGTCATCGGCTCTTTAATATAAACCCCATGCGATTTGCATGGGGTTTTTCACGCCGTTGCGTTGACGCATCAAACACAGTTAGTGTTCTGGTAGGAGCACATATTTACCATAGCCCGCACC
>ERZ772924.309-NODE-309-length-24141-cov-7.651001_pt1 | contig 24141 bp, 21 predicted proteins | sample MGYA00512116_ERZ772924 | MGnify/ENA primary metagenome ERZ772924 (study PRJEB29015, sample SAMEA2737920) | human oral metagenome | biome: human oral; feature: human-associated habitat; material: dental | place: China | collected 2134 ...
CGGGCAGGCGTTCGCCCGCGCCGCGAATGCCTTTGTGGAAGGCTTCGGCGAAGGTCGCGCCCAGTCCCATCACTTCGCCGGTGGATTTCATTTCCGGGCCGAGGATGGGATCGACGTTGCTGAATTTGGCGAAGGGGAAGACGGCTTCTTTGACGGCGTAGAGCGTCGGGCGGATTTCGTCGCGGATGCCTTGCGCGGCCAGCGTTTGTCCGGCCATGCAGCGCGCGGCGATTTTGGCGAGCGGCCGCCCGGTCGCCTTGGAGACGAACGGCACGGTGCGCGAGGCGCGCGGGTTGACTTCGAGGATATAGATGGCGTCGCCCTTGACCGCAAATTGGGCGTTCATCAGGCCGACGACGCCGAGGGCGCGGGCGAGCGCTTTTGCCTGCGCCTCAATCTGTTCGCAGATGGCGGGGGCGAGGCGGTAGGGCGGCAGCGAGCAGGCGGAGTCGCCGGAGTGTACGCCCGCCTGTTCGATGTGTTCCATCAGCCCGCCGAGGATGACGGTGTCGCCGTCGCAGATGACGTCTATATCCACTTCGATGGCGTCGTCGAGGAAGCGATCGAGCAGGATGGGCGCGTCGGGCGAGGCGTGCAGCGCTTCTTTCATGTAGTTTTCGAGGTCGGCATCGTTGTGGACGATGTCCATTGCGCGGCCACCGAGGACGTAGGAGGGGCGCACCACCAGCGGGTAGCCGATTTCCTGCGCCCTGGCGAGCGCTTCTGCGGTGCTGGAGGCAGTGCGGTTCGGCGGTTGCAGCAGCTTGAGTTCGTCGATGAGGTGCTGGAAGCGTTCGCGGTCTTCGGCGCGGTCAATGGCGTCCGGCGGCGTGCCGATGATGGGGACGCCCGCCGCTTCCAGCGCCCGCGCCAGTTTGAGCGGGGTCTGACCGCCGTACTGGACGATGACGCCATCGGGCTGCTCAATCCGCGCGATTTCCAGCACGTCTTCCAGCGTCAGCGGCTCGAAGTAGAGGCGGTCGGCGGTGTCAAAGTCGGTGGAGACGGTTTCCGGGTTGCAGTTGACCATGATGGTTTCGATGCCGTCTGCGCGTAGGGCGAGCGCGGCGTGGACGCAGCAGTAGTCGAACTCGATGCCCTGGCCGATGCGGTTCGGCCCGCCGCCGAGAATCATGATTTTGCGGTTGCCACTCGGCGCGGCTTCGCAGAAGCGCTCGTAGGTGGAGTACAAATAGGCGGTGGCGCTGGCGAATTCGGCGGCGCAGGAATCGACGCGCTTGTACACCGGGTGGATGGCGTAATGCTCGCGCAGCGCGCGGATTTCCGCTTCCTTGACGCCGCAGCATTGGGCGAGGAAGGCGTCGGAGAACCCGGCGCGTTTGTAGGCGAAAAGGCGCTCGCCGTCGTCCAGATGCTTGATGCCGTCGGCTTGCAGCGGCGCTTCGAGGGCGACCAGCTCGGCAATTTGCGCGATGAACCACGGGTCAATGCGGCTCAACTGGTGCGCTTCCGCCACGCCCATCCCCTGCCGCAGCGCTTCGGCGAGGTAAAAAATGCGCTCCGGCGTGGCGGTTGCGACCGCTTCTTCAAGGTCATCGACCGCCGCCGGGCGGTTCAGACCGCTATAGCCGTTTTCCAGGCCGCGCAGCGCCTTGTTCAGCGATTCCTTGAAGGTGCGGCCAATCGCCATCACCTCGCCGACCGAGCGCATTTGCGTATTGAGGCGGTTGTTGGTCTGCTTGAACTTGGCGAAATCAAAGCGCGGGATTTTGGTGACGACGTAATCAATCGCCGGTTCAAACGACGCAGGCGTGACGCCGCCGGTGATTTCATTCTTCAGCTCGTCCAGCGTGTAGCCGATGGCGAGGCGGGCGGCGACCGAGGCAATCGGGAAACCGGTCGCTTTCGACGCCAGCGCCGAGGAGCGCGACACGCGTGGGTTCATCTCGATGACGATGATGCGGCCATCGTGCGGATTGACGGCGAATTGCACGTTTGAACCGCCCGTTTCCACGCCAATCTTGCGCAAAATGGCGATGGAAGCATCGCGCAGCGCCTGATATTCCTTGTCGGTCAGCGTCTGCGCCGGGGCGATGGTAATGCTGTCGCCAGTATGCACCCCCATCGAGTCAAAATTCTCGATGGAACAAACAATTATCGCGTTGTCCGCCTGGTCGCGCACCACCTCCATCTCAAACTCTTTCCAGCCGAGCAGCGACTCCTCCAGCAGCACCTCATGCGTCGGCGACAACTCCAGTCCGTGCGCGGTAATCTGTTCAAATTCATCGCGATTATAGGCAATGCCGCCGCCCGAACCGCCGAGGGTAAACGACGGGCGGATGATGACCGGAAAACCCAGCTCTGCCTGTGCCGCGCGCGCCTCCTCCATCGAATGCACCGCAAACGACTTGGCGCTGGCAAGTCCTATCTCGCTCATCGCCTGCTTGAACAGGTCGCGGTCTTCCGCCGTCTCAATCGCCTGCACCGACGCGCCAATCAGCTCGACGCCGTAGCGCTCCAGCACGCCGTGTTTGGCCAAATCCAGCGCGCAGTTCAGCGCCGTCTGCCCGCCCATCGTCGGCAAAATCGCGTCCGGGCGCTCCCTGGCAATAATTTTCTCCACCGTATCCCACTGAATCGGCTCAATATAAGTAGCGTCCGCCATCTCCGGGTCGGTCATAATCGTCGCCGGATTAGAATTGACGAGAATGACGCGCAGCCCCTCGCTACGCAGCGCCTTGCACGCCTGCGCCCCCGAATAATCAAACTCGCACGCCTGACCGATGACAATCGGCCCCGCGCCAATAATCAGTACAGAATTCAAATCACTACGTTTGGGCATGGGAAAACTCCGAAAGACAACAAAAACGGCGGAATTTTCGCACAAAATGCGAATAACCGGGCGAAATGCGGCAGAAAAAGCGCCCTCCCGGTTTGCTCATGGCCGCCGCATGGCATCCGGTCGCCCTGCCCCGTACAATAGCGCCCATTCCAATAACATCAAGGACAAACAACCATGCGCCTGCGCGACGAACTCCGCCCGACCCTCCGCCTCGCCATCCCCCTCATTCTGATGCAGCTTTTGAGCTTCGCCCTGCCCGTCATTGACACCATCATGGCAGGCCGCCACGGCGACCTCACTCTTGCCTCGGTGGCGCTCGCCGCACAAATCTTCAGCTTCATTTATCTGTTCATGGCGGGCTGCGCGCTCGCCATTACCGCTGCCATCTCGCAGTCCAATGGCCGCGATGACCGCGCGCAAATCCGCCGCAATTTCCAGCAGGGCATCTGGATGCTCGCCTTTCTCGGCATCGCCGCCACCGGGCTGACCGTCATCGGCGCGCGCGTCCCCGCCTGGCTCGGCAGCGCGCCGGACATCGCCCGCGAAGCCAGCCGCTACCTGCTCACCCTTGCCCCCGGCGCAGGCATCTGCATCGTCGGCCTCGCCGGACGCTGTTTCCTCGAAGGCATGGCGTTTCCGCGCACCACCGTGCTGGTGCAGGCCTTGCTCGTCCCGACCAATATCGTCGGCAACTATATTTTTCTCTACGGCGCGGGGCCCATTCCGGCGATGGGCGCGCCCGGCATGGCGCTCTCCACCGCGCTCTGCTACGGCATCTTCGCCGCTTTCGTCTTCACCGCCATTGCCCGCAACCCGCGCTGGCGGCCATACCGCCCCTATCAGCGCTTCGCCCGTCCTGACCTCGCCGCCATCCGCCGCTATTTCAGCGTCGGCCTGCCGATTGCGCTGGCGCTGGTCATGGAAACCGGCCTTTTTACCGCCGTCGGCCTCATCGTCAGCCGCACCAATGCGGTCAATGCCGCCGCCAACCAGATTGCGCTCAACTACGCCGGCATTTCCTTCATGATCCCGCTGGGACTTGCCAACGCGCTCACCATCCGCTGCGGCAACGCCTACGGCAAGGGCGACTACGCCGCGCTGCGCCAGCGTGCGCTCGGCGGCATGATTGTTGTCGCCATCATCATGCTGGTGATGGCGGTCATCCCGCTGCTGCTGCGCCATGAAATCGCCGCGCTCTACAGCACCAACGCCGACATCATCGCCATCGCCAGCGTCATCCTCATCCTCGTCGGCATCTTCCAGATTGGCGACGGGATGCAGGTCTGCACCGCAGGCATCCTGCGCGGCATCCACGACACGCGGATGCCGATGATTTACGCCTTCATCGGCTACTGGCTGATTGGCTTCCCCGCCGCGCTACTCGGCTACCGCTTCCTTGGCATCGGCGTTGCCGGGCTGTGGCTCGGCATGGTCATCGGCCTTTCCATTACCGCCATCCTCGGCGTGCGCCGCGTCCTCTGGCAAATCCGCCCGCGTCCCGCCCAAAATCCAGCCTGACTGGCGAAATATGGCAATGCACTCAAAGATTCATGCAAAATGCACCGTCAGAAATAGCGCATCTTTATTGCGGTGAGAAGATGCAAAACCGTATGGAAGTTTGGGAGTATCGTTATATCCAGGTAAATCGCAAGGCGCACCCGATGCTGATTTGCCCGGTTGCGCGCTGCGCGCCAATTCAATCTGCAAGAATGCTGCGGCAGTTCGGGAGCCACAAGCAATGCGCCCCGCGGATGCGGGGCGTCGGGTTCAGGCCAGTCCGAGTTTGTGTTCAAGGTAGTGGATGTCCATTCCGCCTTTGTTGACGACCGGGTCTTCAAGCAAATCCTGGTGCAGCTCAATGTTGGTGCTGATGCCTTCGATGACGAGTTCGCGCAGTGCCATTTTCGCCCGCGCAATGGCGGTTTGGCGGGTGTCGCCCCAAGTGATGAGTTTGCCGATCATCGAATCGTAGTGCGGCGGTACGGTGTAGCCGTCGTAGAGGTGCGATTCGACGCGCACGCCCAAGCCGCCCGGTGCGTGGAATTCGGTGACGCGCCCCGGCGAGGGGATGAAGGTTTTGGCGTTTTCCGCGTTGATACGGCATTCGAGGGCATGTCCGCGCACCTTGATGTCGTCCTGGGTGTAGGAAAGCGGCAGTCCGGCGGCGATGCGGATTTGTTCGCGCACGATGTCCACGCCGGTGACCATTTCGGTGACGGGGTGTTCGACCTGGACGCGGGTGTTCATTTCGATGAAGTAAAACTCGCCGTTTTCGTAGAGGAATTCGAAGGTGCCGGCGCCGTGGTAGCCGATGCGTTTGCAGGCTTCGACGCAGACGGCGCCGATGGCGTTGCGCTGTTCTTCGCTGATGCCGGGGGCGGGCGCTTCTTCCATGACTTTTTGGTGGCGGCGCTGGAGCGAGCAGTCGCGTTCGCCGAGGTGGATGGCGTTGCCGTGTTTGTCCGACAGTACTTGTATTTCGATGTGGCGCGGAGTTTCAAGGAATTTTTCCATGTACACCATGTCGTTGCCAAAGGCCTGGCGCGCTTCGGTTTTGGTGAGGCGCACGGCATCGACGACTTCGTCGGCGCTTCTGACGACACGCATGCCGCGTCCGCCGCCGCCGCCTGCGGCTTTGATGATGACCGGGTAGCCGATGCGCTCGGCGGTGGCGCGGATTTCGTCCGGGTCGGTACTGAGCGGGCCGTCGGAGCCGGGGACGCAGGGGATGCCGGCGGCTTTCATCGCCTTGATGGCTTCGACTTTGTCGCCCATCATGCGGATAGTTTCGGCGCGCGGGCCGATAAAGGTGAAGCCGGATTGTTCGACGCGCTCGGCGAAGTCGGCGTTTTCGGAGAGGAAGCCGTAGCCGGGGTGGATGGCGTCGGCGTTGGTGACTTCGGCGGCGGCGATGATGGCCGGCATGTTGAGGTAGCTTTCGGACGATGGCGCGGGGCCGATGCAGACGGATTCGTCGGCCAGCACGACGTGTTTGAGGTCGGCATCGGCCTTGGAGTGGACGGCGACGGTTTCGATGCCCATTTCGCGGCAGGCGCGCAGGATGCGCAGCGCGATTTCGCCCCGGTTGGCTATCAGCACTTTCTCAAACATGGCGCGCTCCTTATTTGACCACGAACAGCGGTTCGTCGTATTCGACCGGCTGGCCGTTTTCGACGAGGATTTCGACGATTTTGCCGCCAAAGTCGGCTTCGATGCGGTTGAACATTTTCATCGCTTCGATGATGCAGACGGTGTCGCCGGTTTTGATGTCATCGCCCAGTTTGACGAAGGGGTCGGCGTCGGGGGCGGGGGCGTTGTAGAAGGTGCCGACCATCGGCGAGCGGATGATTTTGCCGTCCGGTGCGGGTTTGCCCGCAGGCGCTGCTTCGGCGGCGGGGGCGGCAGCAGGGGCAGGGGCGGCGAGGTTGTACGCCTGCGGCGGGTAGGGCATCGCGGGCATCGGCGGGGTTTGTCCGTAGCGGCTGATGCGCACGGATTCTTCGCCTTCGGTGATTTCCAGTTCGGCTATCCCGGAGGTTTCGAGCATTTCGATGAGTTTTTTGATTTTGCGGATGTCCATAGTGGGCGGTCTCTTATTTGGGTTGGGTAAGGTAGTGGTGGGCGGCAGTCAGCGCCAGTTCGTAGCCGGTCGCGCCGAAGCCGCTGATGACGCCTTGCGCGAGGTCGCTGAAGTAGGAATGCTGGCGGAAGGGTTCGCGGCGGTAGATGTTCGAGAGGTGGACTTCGGTAAAGGGGATGGCGACGGCGGCGAGTGCATCGCGCAGGGCAACGCTGGTGTGGGTGAAGGCGGCGGGGTTGATGATGATGTAATCGACTTCGTGTTTGCCTGCTTCGTGGATGAGGTCGATGAGGACGCCTTCGTGGTTGTGCTGGATGAATTCGAGTTGGTGGCCGAGGCCGGTCGCCATTTCGCTGAGGCGGTGTTCGATGCTGTCGAGGGTGTCATGCCCGTAGTGCGCCGGTTCGCGGCTGCCGAGCAGGTTGAGGTTGGGGCCGTTGATGACAAAAATGAGCGCCATAGGGTGTGTTGTCTCAAATGGGGTGGTGGTCGCATATTGATGCCCGCAACACCGTATGGTATTGCGGGCCGGGGGCGTTAAAGCTGCGCATTATAGTCTATTTCTTGCGCCATTCTGCCAGTTTTGCCGCGAAATCATCCGCGTTCTGCTCGCCGATGATTTTTTCCTGCGGCGCGGCAAGTTGGCCGTGCGACGGGTAATAAAGGACGGCGGGCGGGCCGACGAGGTCAAGCGCGTTGAAGATGGCTTTGTGCGCGTCGTTGAAGTCGGTGACGTCGATTTTCAGCAGGGTGTAACCGGCGAGGTCGGCGGCGAAGCGCGGGTTGTGCCAGATGTTGGCTTCCCATTTTTTGCAGGCGACGCACCAGTCGGCATAGAAATCGAGCAGCACCGGGCGGTCGCTGGCGGCGAGCGCCGCTTCGATTTCCGCTTTGCTATGCAGTTCGCGGAAGGCCGCGCCTTGTTGGGCGACGGCTGCGGCGGGCGGCGCGAAGAATTGCGCCGCGCTTTGCACGCCGAGGGCGATGGCAACGGTAAGCCCCAATCCAGCGAGGAAGCGGCGCGTCTTGCTGTCGCCATATATATAGGTCGCAAAGAGCAGCGCGTACAGCGTCCACGCTGCGAGCGCCCAGGCGAGCGGCAGGATGCGGGCGACGAGCCAGACGGCAATGGCCAAGAGGGCGAAAGCGAAGGCCTTTTTGACGTTGTCCATCCATGCGCCCGCCTTCGGCAGGAATTTGCGGAAGGCACCGGCGAACAGCAACAGCGGCAGACCGGTACCGAGGCCGAAGAAGAACAGGGCGGTCGCGCCCTTGAGCGGCGTCGTCTGTGTGGTAAAGAGCAGCAGCGCGGTCAAAACCGGGGTGGCGCAGGGGCTGACGACGAGGATGGAGAGCGCGCCCATCGCCGCCGCACCGCTGTACGAGCCGGATTGCTGTTTGCGGTTGAGTTTGTCCACCGGTTTTTGCAACCAGCGCGGCGTTTGCAGGGTATAGACGTCAAACAGCGACAGCGACAGCCCGGCAAAGAGCAGCGCCACCAGCACGGTAATCCACGGCTTTTGCAGAATCACTTGCAGGTTAATCTGGAAAATGCCAAAGACCGCGCCGAGCAGCGCCATCGCCGCGCCCATCGCCAGCACATAGACGCTGATGAGACGGTAAGCGCGGGCGGTGCTGGTGTTTTTGCCGACCACCAGACTGGTGACAATCGGCACCAGTGGGTAAACGCAGGCGGTGAAACTGACGCCGATGCCGAGCAGCAAGACGAGTGGCAGCGCGATGAAGAAATGGTCGTTCAACTGCTGCACGATGGCGGAAGGTTTATCACTGCTGGCGACAACTGGCGGCGCGGCGGGTGTTTCCGCAGCAACGGCAGGCGTGGTGGTGAGACCGCCCGCGCGGTTGCCCGCATCAAAATGGAATTGCCGCTGAATGGGCGGGTAGCAAATCAGCCCCTCGGCGCAGCCTTGCAGATGCAGGGTCAGCGCCTTGCCCTGCACGTCGGGCAGGCTGAAGCGCAGGGTGTTGCGGTAAATCTCCTGCTCGCCGAGAAAATCGTCCTGATGCCGCTCGCCCTCTGGCAACGGCAGCGCCAGCGGCTTGCCGTCCAGCTCCGCCTTCAGACTATGGCGGTAGAGGTAATAGCCTTTCGGCATTTGGTAATGCAGGTCAAGCTGGCCGTTCGTGCCTTTTTGCGCATCGACGAGAAACGCCTGGTCTTCCGGCAAGACCTCGTTTTTCTTCGTCTGGAACAGCGACGGTTGCGCGGCCGGGGCAATGTCGGCGGGTTCAACATTTGCCGCCGTCGCCCGTTGCGCCATGACCGCCTCATTGGCGGCGACCTCGGCAGGCGGCACCTGCAACGTCCACGACGTCGGCGGATAACAAATAACGTTTTCCTCGCAGCCCTGCGTCTTCAGCGTAAACGTGTCAGCGCGGTCGCGGTGGCTGAGGGTAATCGTCGGCGGCTGATGCCACACCTGCGTCGGCCCCAAATACGGGTCCTCCTTCGCCTCTGCCGGGGTGCGCGACTCCTCGCCAACCACCCCGCCGAGCGTAGTCTTGTCGGCATACAAATAATAGCCGTCGGGAAAATGGATGGTGACTTCGGTGCGATAGCCGTCGGCGGTCGCGCTTTGATGGATTTCCGGCTTGAATACCTCCTCGGCAGGCAGCGGATCGGCCTGCGCGACAGCGGCAGCGAGAAGCCAAAAGAGAGAAAGCAAATATTTCATGATGCGTGAGTTATGAATGGGTGAAAACGGGCGCAATTCTAGCGGATTTGCCGCGCCGCGCTACTGCCATTCGGCAATTCAAGCCGGACGCGCAAAAGATTGCGACGGCAGAGCGCCCGCCCGCTATGGCGCAAACCTTTCCTGCCATTCGGACAAACCCACCCGTGCGAATCGCCGCGCTTGCATAGCGCAATACGCATCGCCGTATCGCCTTAATCCTCCCGGACATCAAATCCTTATGGCGGCTTGCGGGAAATCCTCAAACTGCCGTCGTATCCACCGCCAGCCTGCGCCCGCAATCGCTGCTTTGCTGCGCGAGCTCGGTCAAATAAATCACCCGCAGCGCGTCCTCTGCCGTCACCGCCAGCGGCGCCTGCCCGCGCAGGGCGGCGGCGATATTGCGGTAAAAAGCGGCAAAATCGCCGCGCACCGGCGGCACGGTGCGGGCGCTGCCATCCGGCGCATAAAGCGTGCCGAACTGCGCCGCATCCTCCAGCCCGTAAGTGGCATCGCACGGCGACAGCCACGCCTTCAACTGCGCCTCCTGCACATCCAGCCCGAATTTGACGAAATTGCCCGCATCGCCCTCGACGCGGAAACGCGCGACCGGCGCGCAGGTATAGGGCGAAGTATGCAAAACCGCTTCAAAATCCGGGTAATGCAACTGCACCTGTGCATAATCCACCGTCCGGCTGCCGGGGCGCAGCGCGCGGCAGTTGCCCGTCACCGCCTGCGGCATCCCGAACAGCGTCAGCGCCTGATCGAGCAAATGCGCGCCGAGGTCGTACCAAATACCCGCGCCGACGCCGGGATTCTCGCGCCAGCGGTCGCGCACTTCGGGGCGGAAGCGGTCCCAGCGCGACTCAAAAAAGCGCAACGCACCCAGCTCGCCGCGCGCCAAGAGCGCCTGCAACGTCAAAAAATCACTGTCCCAGCGGCGGTTATGAAAGACCGAAAGCAGCCGCCCGGCGCGTTCTGCCCGCGCCATCAGCTCGCGTCCCTCGGCGACCGTGTTCACCATCGGCTTTTCCAGTACGACGTGCCGCCCCGCTGCCAGACACTGCGCGGCGAGGGAAAAATGCACCGCATTCGGCGCGGTAATCACCACCAGCTCCGCGTCGGACTGCGCCAGCATCGCCGCCGCATCGGGGAATTGCGCCACGGCAACATCCGGCTGCGGGCGGCTGCTCACCAGCGCGGCGAGGCGGAAATCGGTGCTCGCGGCAATCAGCGGCAAATGAAAAGTGCGGGCGGACATACCGCAACCAATGATCGCGACGGGAATGTGTTGCATGGAATTCTCCTCATCAAACATGATGAAATATTGTAATAAAAAGCCGTTTATAATTATCGCAGTTTCCCCCCAGATAAAGGCAACTGAAATGAAAAAAACGCTGTTTGCATTGCTGCTTTGCAGCCTGAGCCTCGCCGCCTGCGTCAAGGCTGACCGCGCCTCGCGCCTCGGTGATCAGGTCAATCGTGAAGTGGCGCAGGAGGTCGCCTGGAAAGAGGCGGTTCGTGGCAAAAAACTGGGCAACAAGGCCGTCAGCCAAATTCTCGGCAAAAAAATGCGCGTACACCGTGGTGAGCTGAAACTGGCGACACGCAATGATTGCATCGAAACCTATGGCCCGGAAAAATTGCGCCAGTGCCAATGCCTTGCCAATAAACTGGATTACGATGCCGTCTTCAGATACACACAAAAATACCGCGACAACCCGCGCGGCGATTACCGCTACGAAATAAGCCGCCTGGATGCGATGACTGCACGCGCCTACCGTATGTGCGGGCTGCGGCTCAAATAACGGCCGCTACAGCCGCCTAATTCCTGTTTTCTTCTCTCAATACAAGGAATCTGCGATGAAACCGCTAATGAAAAGCGCCCTTGCCGGATTACTGCTTGCCGGACTGGCCATGACAGCGCAGGCAAAAGATGAAAAAGCCGACGCGCTGGCCAACAAAATCGTGCTGGAAATGACGCAAGAACTGATGAGCCAACATAACACGAATGGCAAAGAGCCGAGCGATGAAGAAGTTGGCCGCCTGTTCCTGAAAAAAATGCACGACCATCTCGGCGAATTTAGAGAAACCATGCACGAAGACTGTGTGCAGGAATACGGCAAGGACAAAGAAAGCCAATGCAAATGTGCAACCGGGAAACTAGACTACGAAGCCAGCTTTGCCCTGATGGAAAAACAACTGAATGATGCCAGCCCCGCAGAGATTGAAAAAGAGAGCAAGGCCATCATTAAAAACGAAAAAGCCGTTTATGAATCCTGCGGCCTTGAATATCACGAGGAAACCGAATAACCCTCCCTTTTATCAGGCGCGCCCCCTGCGCGCCTGAACACTTCCATCCATAACCAGGAAAAACGATGAAAGCATCTCTGAAAAACACCCTCGCCGCCTTGCTGCTTGCCGCAGTAGCCACAACTACCGTGGCCACGGAAAAAAACAAATCCGATGAACTTGGTGAAAAAATCGCCAACGAACTGGTACAGGAAATCACGGCGGACAGCAAAGCCGGGAAAGAACTGACCGAGAAAGACGTTGCGCAAAAATTCCTTGACAAAATGCGCGCCCACCTGGGCGAATTCAAAGAAGCGGTAACAGATGACTGTGTCAAGGATTACGGCAAAGAAAAAAACAGCCAATGCCAGTGCGTAACCGACAAGCTGGATTTCGAGCAATACTTTGCGATGATGGAAAAACAGGTCGCCACGCCGGACGCCAATCTGGAAAAAGAAGCCCGGACGGTTAAAGAAAACGAAGAAGCGGCGTACAAGGCCTGCGGACTGGACATCAACATCAGCCGTGAAGCTGAAGCCAAAGCGGCTGCCGAGGTGGCCAAAGCGGCAGAAGCCCAACCGGCGAAAAAATAAATCGCCTGCACAGCGGCGCAGATATATCCCCGCGCGGATAATCTGCGCCGTTTTTGTTGCTGAAATCTCCAAGTAAATCATCATGAAAAAAATCCTGAAAAACCCCTCGCCGCAATCCTGCTGGCCGGTATCGCCATTCACGCGACGGCTGCGGCGCAAAGCAAATACGAAATCCTCAGAAAACAGGTTGCCACCGAAGTCATGCAAGAAATGCAGGCATCTGGTACAAGCCCCAATGAGGCAGAAATAAGTCAACGGGGCATTGCCAAGCTGCGCACACGCCAGAACGAATACAGCGACGCCATGAAAGAAGACTGCATCCGCGATTACGGCAAGGCCAACCAAAAATAATGCCAATGCTTTATCAACAAAGTGGATTACAACGCTCACCTGGCACGGATGGAAAAGGCGCTGAATGCAGACCCGAAAATACGGGCAGCAGAAGTCGAAAAAGCGCAGCAGCTACGACAAGAACAGGAAATGACCGCCATCAAGGCGTGCGATTTGAGTATTGCCCATAGTCAGGAAACCCCAAAGGCATCCGGCAAGACAGACCTGCTGACTAAAACAATCATCGGAGAATTACTCCAGCAAGCAAAATCCGCCGCAGCATCGGGCAAACCGCTGACAGAAACGCAAATACCCCAAATGCTTGCCGACAAACTGCATACACATCTGGCCGACTTCAAACAGGCCAGTAAAGAAGACTGCCTCAGCACATTCGGCAGCGACAAAAAGAGCGAATGCCAATGCTTTGCCGACAAACTTGATTACGAAGCCCAATTTTCCCTGGTCATAAAAACCCTTGAGGGAGAACCGCAAGCGCAGAAAAAAGCGCGGCAGGCACGGCAACAAGCTATCATGACGACAGGCAAGGCTTGCGGTTTGTCCGCCTCAATCGCCAAAGCAAAAAAACAAAAGTAGTTGTTGTACCTACGCAGCAAATTTCCGCTCGGTACGATTTGATTCGTTGATTCAAGCCAAGTGCTGTTACAATTGCGTCTACTGCAAGCAATGTTTTGCGGACGTACGCAGGTCAGCTCTCTCCCCCGTAAGGGAGGTTCGGGGCAGAAAATAATCCCCATGTGACGACCGACATGAACTATCCCAAACCCTTGACATTTTTAACACAAGGAGATTTCCATGAAAAATATTCTGAAAAACGTCCTTGCTGGTCTGTTTTTTGTAGTATTTACCATAACTGCAATTGCTGTCGAAAAAAGCAAAGGCGATATACTTAAAGAACAGATTAGCAATGAAGTATTACAGGAAGCAAAAATAGCCGGTTATCCACTGGCCGCAGAAGAATTGGCCAAAATTATGGTTGTAAAACTGCGCGAACGACTGGATGAGTATAAAGAAATAGTGAAAGAAGATTGTATCAAAATCAATGGTGAAGATAATGACAGCCTGTGCCAATGTTTCTCTGACAAATTGGATTACGATGCCCAATTTTCAATATTGGCCAAATTATTTAGTGGAAGTTCGGTGGAAGACACAAGAAAATCACTACAAGCAATAAAAGATATTGGCAATGAAGCCTACAAGGCCTGCGGCAGGATACTTGCAGATGCGGTACCCGCCGCAGCGTCGGAAAAACAGAAGCCATAAATCACATGACCCACCGCGCTCCGGCGCGGTTTTTTGTGGCTCGCCGTCGCACACTGCGGGGATTTTTCTGCGTTTGCCACAAAATTCCACGGCAGCTAACAAGAAGTTATCGCATTTACCGGCGTGTTACCCTATAATCCCGTGTGCCATTTCCGGCTCCCTTTTCCCTTGCATTCAAGAGGTTTACATGAAGAAGCTCCTGCTCGCCGCCGCGCTGGCATTCACCGCCGCCGCCCCCGCCTTTGCCGAAATCACCGCTACCGACGTCGTTGGTCGCACCGTCACCGTACCCAAAGTGCCGGAGCGCATCGTGCTCGGTTTTTATTATGAAGATTATCTTGCCATTGGCGGCAAGGATGCGATGGACAAGGTCGTCGCTCTTGCCCTTTCCACCTGGAAAGACTGGCGGCCGCAGCAATACGCGCTTTATGAAAAAGCGCTGCCGAAACTGAAAGAGATTCCCGATATTGGCAATACCGAAGACGGCACGTTTTCCATTGAAAAAATCATCGCCACCAATCCCGATTTGATTATCCTCGGCGTCTGGAATTATGAAGGACTGGGCGAATCGGTGAAGCAACTCGATGCGGCGGGCATTCCCTATGTCGTTCTCGATTACAATGCGCAAACGGTAGAGAAACACACTATTTCCACGTTGGCATTGGGAAAATTGCTGGGACAGGAACAGCGCGCGCAGGAACTGGCCGACAATTACAAGAATGCCTTTGCCGATATTGAAAAGCGCATCGAAAAACTGAAACCGTCGCCGAAAAAAGTTTATGTTGAGCTCGCACAAAATGGTGCGGATACTTTCGGCAATTCTTATGGCAACACGATGTGGGGCGCGCTTTTGGAAAAACTGGGCGGGAAGAATATCGCCGCCGGACAGGTGAAAGGCGCGGCACCGCTCAGCCCGGAATATATCCTCGCCGAAGCGCCGGATTTAATTTTCCTCGCCGGTTCGGAATGGAAGAACAAGCCGCAGGCGGTCGCCGTCGGTTTTTCTGCCGACTCCAAAACCGTCAATGAACGCATTGCCGCTTATCTGAAGCGCCCCGGCTGGGCGGATTTGCCTGCGGTAAAAACGGATAATGTTTTTGCGATTTATCACGGCGGCGCACGCACCCTTTCCGATTATGTTTATGCGCAATTTATCGCCAAGCAGCTTTATCCTGACGCTTTCAAGGATGTCGATCCGGTGCAGAATTTGCAGGAGTATTACAAGAAATGGCTGCCGATTGAAGCGGACGGTGTTTTTATGACCCGTTATCAGCCGGGGAAATAATGGAAAACCGCGGGCGGATATATTTTTGCCCGCCCGGTTTGTCGTATATAGGATGCGCCTTGGCAGGATATGCCAAGGCGTGCGTTATTCGATTCTCGTAGGGTGTATGCCGTAGGCACGCGCATCCCGATAAGCTCCGCGTGCGTGTCGGCGATGCCGCCACACACCCTACGGCCACACTCCCGATACGTTAATTCTTTGAGGACTTTTTATGACCCCCGCCTCCATTCACGGCAGTTACCAGCGCAATGCCGACCGGCGGCTGCTGTTGCTCGCCGTCGCCGCGCTCGTGCTGCTCGCGCTGGCGCTGGCCGACCTTGCCACCGGCCCGTCCGGGATGCCGCTGGCCGATATTTTCAAGGCGCTGCGCGCCGGGCCGTTTTTTGATACCGACCGCAGCAGCGTCGCCAGTCAGGCGCTCGGTGCGCTGCCAGCCGCGCCCGCCGGGCTGGAATCACTTTGGCGCGGTTTGCAGGATACCTTTGCCGATGAGGCACGGCTGCGCAAGCTGGTGACGATTCTCTGGGGACTGCGGATGCCGCAGACGCTGACCGGGATACTCGTCGGCTGTTGCCTCGGCCTCGCCGGCTTGCAGATGCAGACCATCCTCGCCAACCCGCTCGCCAGCCCGTTCACCCTCGGCTTTTCCGCCGCCGCCGGCTTTGGTGCGGCGCTTGCCATCATGTTTGGCGGCATGGTGCCGGGGCTGGCGGCGCACGCCTGGTTCGGCTTCCTCATCGTTCCCGCCGCCGCCTTTGCGATGACCATCGGCTCCTGCGGCCTGATTTACCTCATCGCCATCCTGCGCAGCGCCACGCCCGCCATCCTCGTCCTCGGCGGCATTGCCGTGCTGTTTTTCTTCCAGTCGCTGCAATCGCTGCTGCAATTCCTCGCCACGCCGGAAGCGTCACAGCAAATCGTCTTCTGGCTCTTTGGCAACCTGCTGAAAGCGAGCTGGACCTCGGTCGCGGTCGGCCTCGCCACCCTGCTCGTCTGCGTGCCGTTTATCATCTTTGACACCTGGGCGCTGACCACACTGCGCCTCGGCGACGCCAACGCGATGAGCCTCGGCATCAACGTCGATAAACTGCGCAAGCGCAGCTTCATCATCGTCGCGCTGCTCACCGCCGCCGCCGTGTCCTTCGTCGGCACCATCGGCTTTGTCGGCCTGATAGCGCCGCACATGGCGCGCTCGCTCGTCGGCGAAGACCACCGCTTTGCCCTGCCGCTCGCCGCAGTCACCGGTGCGGTCATCCTCATCGGCGCCTCCGTCTTCGGCAAAATCATCTCGCCCGGCGGCGCAATCCCCGTCGGCATCATCACCGCCGTCGCCGGGGTGCCGATGCTCTTTGGCATCATCATCCGCAGTGGCAGGAGGAACGAAGGATGAGCCTCGAACTCGCACACGTCGCCGTCAGCTACGGCAAAACCCCCATCCTGCGCGACATCACCGCGCGGCTGGAGCCGGGGCAGATAGTCGGCCTCATCGGCCCGAACGGCACCGGCAAATCCACCCTCATCAAAAGCATCGCCACCGTGCAGCGCTTCAGCGGCACGATTCACTGGCAGGGCGCGCCGGTCAGCCTGCGCGACATCGGCTTCATGCCGCAAAACTGCCAGGTGAGCGCGGAGCTGAGCGTGCTGGAAACCGTGCTGCTCGGCCACCACGAACAACTCGGCCTGCGCGTCGGTCACAAACTGATTGACGCCGCCTGCGCCATCCTGGACGACTTCCGCATCGGCCACCTGCACGACCGCTGCATGACGCGCCTCTCCGGCGGGCAGCAACAACTGGTGCTGCTCGCGCAACGCCTCCTGCGCGAGCCGAAACTGCTGCTGCTCGACGAAGCGACCAGCGCGCTCGACATCCGCCACCAGATGCAGGTGTTCGACCGCCTTGGCGCTTACGTTGCGCGCACCGGCGCGCTGGTGGTGATTGCCATCCACGACCTGAACCTCGCCGCGCGCCACACGCAGACCATCCTGCTGCTGAACAAAGGCCACGTCGCCGGACAGGGCGCATTCGCCGAAGTGGTCTCGCCACAAAGCCTGCGTGCGGTGTATGAAATCGAGGCGGAGATTGTCACCACGCCGAGCGCCTACACCGCAGTGATACCGGTGTGTCCGTGTCAGCAGGCGTGAGCCGGGGTAGATCTGTCGCCTTTATGCAAAAAGCCCGCTGTTGCGGGCTTTTTGCAGGGGAGCGGACGGCTTACCAGTTGTTGCCGCCACCGCCGAATCCGCGACCACCGCCGAAACGGTCACGGCGCGGACGTTCTTCGCGCGGGCGGGCTTCATTGATTTTCAGCGGGCGACCACCGAGGTCTTTGCCATTCAGCGCGTCAATGGCGCGCAGACCGGCGCTGTTGTCATCCATTTCGACAAAGCCGAAGCCTTTGCTGCGGCCGGTATCGCGATCCTTGATGATGGTGACGTTGCCGATACTGCCGTAGGCAGCAAAAAGATCACGCAGTTCCTGTTCGGACGCCTGGTAGGACAGGTTGCCAACGTAGATGTTGATCATGTTTTTTCCTTTGTTATTCATGCGTTTTACTCTCAAACTCCCGAAACCCAACGCATGATTACGACAGTACTTTGCCCGGTGGCAAAATTTGTTTTGGCGTATCCCTGCCGCCGGAAAGGCGCGTACATTCGGCTTTTGTTACGAAAATGTCAAGCAAATTTATATCTGCTGTCTTACTGACTGTTTTTTCAATATTTTTATGTATTGCCTCCCGCTTTACATACAGGTTTGCGCGATTTGTGCATGTAATTTGCGTGACGGCGGCAATGGCGCGGTTGTTTCCAGTCTGGCGGGCGGTCACCACCGTGTAATCCATGTTATTCTAACCATCCTGCAATTTTTCTGTAATAAATATCGTCATGCAGTCTGAAGGTCTGATATTTGGTCGCGAGAACATCGCCTATGCGGTGTTGGCGCTATATTCCGATGCGGTGAATGAAAGGCCGGTTGTGGTCAGTCTGCATCTGGGCGCGAAAATGGCCTGTATGCACATGCAACAGATGCAGGCGCGTGGCGGGCATGTGCGGTTTGTGGTGCGGCGGGTGCGCATCAACGGCAGTATTGAAATCATGGATGACCCGGAGCCGCCAGCCAACCCGCCGCAGCGCCCGGTGCGGCGTCTTGTCCGCATCATGCCCAAATGATGATGCGGATATTGCCCGCCATGTCAGGCGACAGGTGTTTTTCATTCAGCGGCATTGCGGCGGCAGGTAGCGCGCCGGGATGACGGTTTGGCATTGCCATTGTTTGCCCGCGCGGTCGTAGTGCAGGGTCAGCGTCGCGCCGCTGTATTTGTCGGCGTTTTCCAGGGTGATGCGGATGTCGCCGCTCGCTTCGACGCGGATGTTTTTGCCGGGGCTGGGGTAGTTTTTGGTGTTGATTTTTTTGCCGTGCGCAATCGCCTCGGCGAGGTCGTGTTGCAGGCTGCCCGCCGGGGCAAGGTTGCGTGCGATGTGGCTGCGGACGACGTAGTCATGGTAGGCGGGCAAGACGATGGCAGAGATGACGCCGATGGCGGCAACGGTCGCAGTGCTGCCGCTGCCCACGCTGAGCAGGTCGTCCAGGCCGTTTTGCAGGTCAAGGGTCAGCGTCGGGTTGTTGCCGTTGCCGTGCAGGCGCAGGGCGATGGTGCCGCTCGCGGGCAGTTGGCTGGCGTCGGGCAGGCTCATGAGGTCGAGCGGTTGTCCGGCGAGGTCGGCGTAGGCTTGCAGGCGTTTCAGGCTGTTGTAGTAGCTGTCGCGGCTGAGGTGGCGCTGGTGGTGAATCCAGGCGTAGCTGGTGTCGGCAAGGTCAATGTGTCCGGCGGCAAGCCAGTCGGCGACGGTCGGTGCGTCGGTGGCGAGGGTTTTGCGCGCGAGCAGCGGCTGCGGCAGGTCGCTGATGAGGAGGTAGTCGCCTTCAGCGCGCAGGTAGTAGTGGTTTTGCAATTGGCGCATCAGCGCGATGACGGGATTCGCCTGTTGTTTCTCGGCCTGGGCGGCGCTTTGTGCGGCCAGGCTGGTGAGGGCGAGGTGTTCGATGCCGTCTGCCAGGGTTTCGCGTTGTTTGAGCACGCCGCTTTGTTGCAGTTTGCCGAGCAGGGCGTCCAGCGCGGGTTTGGCGCTTTGTGGCAGGACAAGGTAGTAGCCGTTGTCGTCGGCAAGGTAGTAAACCGTGCCGAGCGCGGCGAGGTCGTCGGCGCTAATGCCAAGTGCCTGTTGCAGCAGCTGTTTGGCTTTGCCATCCGTTTGCGCGATGCCTTCGATTTGCGCGTCATTGGGCAGGGTGATGGCGGCGAGGTCGCTCAGTTCGCCCTGGTAGCGCAGTTTGAGCGGGGTGGCGCTGGCTTTGGGCAGGTTGAGCGGCGCGTTGTCCGGCTGGACGAGGGCGAGTTGCAGGCGCGGACGGCCTCCGTTTTCGCTCCAGGCAAGGGCGAGCTGTTGCGCGCGGTCAAGGCCGAGTTTTTGCAGCACGGGCTGCCATTCGCGGGTTTTCATCTGGATGAGCGGGTTTTGCGGGTCAAGCCAGAGGTAGAGGCCATCGGCGTTGGGGTCAAGGCGGCTTTGTTGGGCGGTGAAGGGGGCTTCGCCACCGTCTTCTTTGATGAGGTTGAGGCGGGCGGCCGGATCTTTGACCATGCCGGTGCTTAAGAGCAGGCGCTGGCTGGCGGCGTCGTAGCGGTAGGCGATGGCGGGTGCGTTTGGCTGACTGATGGTGTCGGCGCTGATGTGCCACGGTGCGGGGAAGATTTGCGCGAGGGTTTGTTGCAGCGCTTTTTCGTCGGCGATGGCGGTGTGCGCGCCGATGAGCAGGTTCAGTTCGTTTTTATCTTGCAGCAGGGCAATTTCCAGCGGCGCGTCAAGGTGCTGTTGCAGGGTTTGCAGCGGCTGTTGGGCTTCCGGTGGCAGCAGCGCGGCGATCAGTTTTTGCACGAGGGCGCTGCGGATGGTGGCGGTCTGCGCGCGGTAAGCGTCGTTCTGCCAGGTGGCGCTCGCGGGCAGGGCGTGGTTTTCGAGGAACCACGGGCTGGGAAGGCGCAGGTAAGCAGCGGTCTGCGGTGGCAGGTTTTCTTGCAGCCAGCTTGGGGCGGGTGCGGCATGGGCGGCGCTGAGGGCGAGGGCGCAGGCGGCGGCGAGATGGCGGAGGTGCATGAGATGTCCTTGTGTTTGGGGGTGGTTTGGAGATTTACATACAGGGTAGCGGGGTTGGTGTATGTATATTTTGCGGCGTAAAAAGGGACGGCCGCTTGGGTCGCCTTGGCGGCAATTATAAACGGTTTTTGGCGCCTTTATTTCTGTGCGACCGCTGTTGTTTTCGGTGCGGTCTCCAGTTTTGTTTTGCGGCGATCTGCACGAACAACTGCACTGCCAGGGCAGCTACTGTCCTGTGTCGGTTTGCCGGTGAGCTGTAGCTGTTGCAGGCAGATTTTGCTTCGGCAATTTGTTCTTCGGCCTGCGTTTCCGGTTGGGCGCGCAGTTGCGCGGTTTGTTCGTTTTGGCCGCAATCGACTGGAAGACAGCCTGCTTGGTAAGCATGACAAAATCAGGTCGGTACAACGCGGAAAAAATCGGGGCGTAACGCTACAACCACTTTCCTGATGATGGATGCACAAAAGCGTTAAAAATACTGACAGCACACACGAGAAAGCCACGGTGCGGGTTTGGGCATCAAGTAGCTAAATTGCCTCCGTCAGGCAGGAAACGAATCGCTCATGCTGAAAAGGAGGTGCTTCAATAAAAAAGCGGTGCCGTAGCACCGCCTTTTTCATCATGCCGAAAATCAGGCGTATTTTTTGCGCAGGATTTTCGCCGCTTCCACCATGTTGGCAAGTGCCGCTTTGGTTTCCGGCCAGGCGCGGGTTTTCAGGCCGCAGTCCGGGTTCACCCACAGGCGTTCTTTCGGGATTTGTTTCAGCGCTTTTTCCATCAAGTCCACCATGCTTTCCACGCTCGGCACGTTCGGCGAGTGGATGTCATAGACGCCGGGGCCGATTTCGTTCGGGTATTTGAAGTCGTCAAATGCCTTGAGCAGTTCCATGTCGGAGCGCGAGGTTTCGATGGTGATGACGTCGGCATCGAGGTCGGCAATCGCCTGCATGATGTCGTTGAATTCGCTGTAGCACATATGGGTGTGGATTTGCGTTTGGTCTTCGACGCCGTTGGCGCAGACGCGGAAGGCGTGTACCGTCCAGTCCAGATACGCCTGCCATTGTTCTTTTTTCAGCGGCAGGCCTTCGCGTAGCGCCGGTTCGTCGATTTGGATGACGCCAAGTCCGGCTTTTTCGAGGTCAAGCACTTCGTCGCGGATGGCAAGCGCGATTTGCAGGCAGGTGTCGGCGCGCGGCTGGTCGTCACGCACGAAGGACCAGTTGAGGATGGTAACGGGGCCGGTGAGCATCGCTTTCATCGGGCGCTGGGTCAGGCTTTGCGCGTATTCGCTCCATTTGACGGTCATCGGGCGCGGGCGGGAGATGTCGCCGAAGATGACCGGCGGTTTGACGCAGCGCGAGCCGTAGGATTGTACCCAGGCGAAGCGGGTGAAGATGTAGCCGTCAAGCTGTTCGCCGAAGTATTCGACCATGTCGTTGCGCTCGGCTTCGCCGTGGACGAGGACGTCGATGTCCAGTTCTTCCTGGATTTTCACGCATTCGCGGATGTCCGCCTGCATATCGGCGATGTACTGGGCTTCTGTAATCGCGCCTTTTTTGTAGTCGCTGCGTGATTTGCGGATTTCGGCGGTTTGCGGGAAGGAGCCGATGGTGGTGGTCGGGAACAGCGGCTGTTTGATGGCGGCGTGCTGTTTCGGCGCGCGCGCGGCGTAGGGGGATTTGCGGTCGCCCATCTCTTTAGTAACGGCAGCGGTGCGTGCCTTGACCGCCGGGTTGTGGACGCGGCTGGATTCGCGGCGTGCTTTCAGGGCGGCAGCGTTGGCGTCGAGTTCGGCCTTGACGCTGTCGCGGCCACCGTCGAGCGCTTTTTTCAGCACGCGCAGCTCTTCCAGTTTTTGCAGGGCGTAGGCGAGCCAGTTTTTGATTTCCGGGTCGAGGCTGTCTTCCTGGTCGAGGTCCACCGGGACGTGCAGCAGTGAGCTGGAAGGCGCGAGCCAGAGGCGGTCGCCGAGGCGGGCGCGGATGGGCTCAAGGGTGTCGAGCAGGCGGTTGAGGTCGGTTTTCCAGATGTTGCGGCCATCCACCACGCCGAGGGAGATGATTTTGGTGGCGGGCAGCAGGTCAACCAGTTTGTGAATTTCGCCAGCGGCGTTGATGGTGTCGAGGTGGACGCCGTCAACCGGCAGGTCGTGCAGGAGGTTGAGGTTGTCGCCGAAGTCGCTGAAGTAGGTGGTGAGCAGGATTTTCGGCGTGGTACGGTTCAGTTCGTGGTACGCCGTTTTCACCGCCTGACGCCAGTTTTTATCCAGGGTGGTGACGAGGCAGGGTTCGTCGATTTGTACCCATTCCGCGCCCGCTTGCGCCAGTTCGTTCAACAGTTGTTTGTACACCGGCAGCAGGCGTTCCAGCAGGGCGAGGCGGTCGCTGTCATCCTTGCTCTTGCCAAGCCAGAGGTACGTCACCGGGCCGATGATGACCGGCTTGACGCTTTTCACGCCGAGCGCTTGCGCTTCCTTGATTTGCTCAAGCAGACGCTGCGGGTTGAGCTTGAAGCTGGTGTTGGCGTCAAATTCGGGGACGATGTAGTGATAGTTGCTGTTGAACCATTTGGTCATCTCACCAGCGGCAACGCCTGCGCCCTGGTCAATCGGGCTGCGGCCGCGCGCGGTGCGGAAGAAGGCGTCCAGCTCGTCGCCGCCGCCTTCGTAGGCGCGCTTCGGCAGGTTGCCGAGGGTGACGCTCATGTCGAGCACGTGGTCATAAAGGGTGAAATCGCCGACCGGCACGTAGTCAAAACCGGCCTGGTTCTGCCAGTGGCGCTCACGCAAAGCCTTGGCGACGTCCTGCAATTCGGCGGCGGTGGTTTCGCCTTTCCAGTAGGCTTCCTGCGCGAATTTCAGTTCACGTTTCGCGCCGATACGCGGGAAGCCGAGGTTGTGGATGACAGTCATGGTTACTCCTGAATAGGTTAAGGAAAGGGCGCACTATAGCGGGCGGTTCCCATGATGCAAAATGGTAAAATTGCATCGAATCATGAAAAACGCTCATAACCCATGCTCGAACGCCACCACCTGAACATCATCCGCGCCGTCATCGAACACGGCACCCTCACCAAGGCCGCCGAAAGCCTCTACCTCTCGCAGTCGGCGCTGAGCCACACCATCAAGAAACTGGAAGAACAACTGGGCGCGCCGCTGTGGCACAAAGAAGGGCGCAACCTGCGCCTGACCCAGGCGGGCGAACGGCTGCACCGCTTCGCGCGCCGCGTGCTGCCGCAGTTTGACCACCTTGAAGAACAGCTCGGCTACTACGCGCGCGGACAAAGCGGGCTGTTGCGCATCGGCATGGAATGCCACCCCTGCTACCAGTGGCTGCTGAAAACCGTCGCGCCCTATCTGCAAGCGTGGCCGCGCGTGGATGTCGATGTCAAACAACAATTCCAGTTCAAGGGCACGAGTGCGCTGCTCGCCTACGAAGTCGATGTGCTTATCACCCCCGACCCGGTACAAAGCGCCGGGCTGCATTTCCTCCCCGTCTTCCCTTACGAGCAAGTGCTGGTGGTCGCGCGCGACCATCCGCTTTCGGCAAAAGGCGTGGCGCAACCGCAAGACCTCGCGCACGAAACCCTGCTGACCTACCCGGTACCGGTGGAACGGCTCGACATCTTCCAGCAATTCCTGCTGCCTGCCGAACGCAGCGTTGCCGCGCACCGCACCCTGGAAACCACCGAAATCCTGCTGCAAATGGTCGCTGCCAACCGAGGCGTGACCGCGCTGCCGCACTGGCTCATCCGCGAACAGGCGGCGCACCTGCCGCTCGCCTGCCTGCGCCTCGGCGACGGTATCTACAAACACATCCACCTCGGCCTGCGCGCCGACGAGCGCCAGGTGGACTACATTGACGGCTTTATCCAAATCGCGGAAGGTGTGCAGTAAGCGCCGCTCTTGCGCTTCGGACTGCGCTGATTGCGCACCATAAGCCGGATTGTGCGTGTTTCGGCGGTTTATGGCATCACAAGAAGCCTCGCGCTGTTTCGCTGCGGCAGACCTCAAGACAATACGAAAAAGGATGCCCGCAGGCATCCTTTCTTCGTGGCTATGGAATGGGTGGCGTGATTAGGCGCTGTTTGCAATTCATTTTGGATGCGGTCGCTACGCGGTTTTTCACACCCCC
>ERZ772924.316-NODE-316-length-23983-cov-129.342569_pt1 | contig 23983 bp, 18 predicted proteins | sample MGYA00512116_ERZ772924 | MGnify/ENA primary metagenome ERZ772924 (study PRJEB29015, sample SAMEA2737920) | human oral metagenome | biome: human oral; feature: human-associated habitat; material: dental | place: China | collected 2134 ...
CCCTTAAGGCCTTGAGCGCTCTTAAGACATCTCTTTCCATCCGCAGGCGGTAGTTTTCGCGTCGGAGCCTCTCCAACTCAGTCTCGGTGCCGTTGATGGATCTTCTCATACGTGGGTCGAGGCCCTCATCCCCGCCGGTCTGCCATTTCTTCACCCATGTGTGAATGAGCTTCTCCGATTTGATGCCGTATTCCTGCGCCAACCAGTCAGGGTCGTCCCCGTCAAGGTAGCGGATGACGACTTCCATTTTCGTGTTGAACGAATAGCGTTGGTTTTTCCGGCCCATAGGCCATAGTTTGCCATGGATGTGCTTCCCGCCCACAACCAAATAGGCAGCAGAAATGCTAAGCATGGTTTTCCCTTGGCGGGCGCGCCGGCTCCAGGGGGTTTGGGGTGGCGGATTCGAAAGACCATGCTTATCAGATTTGCTGCCATGGTGGGTGGATTATGGTGGGGCATTTCCCGGAAGTCCAAGCTTATCAAGTGTGCTGTGTGGTTGTTGAAGCCGCCCCGGCGTTTCCGGTGATGTCCCCGGTGGAGTAGCAGTTCAGATAAGCATGGTCTTTGGGTTCGGTCAGATGGATCCCCAGGGGATTTGGGGCTGCAAAATCAAAAACCATGCTTAGAACTTTTGCTGCCTTGGTGGGGTGGGCGCCTCCCATCCCGGAGGATCGTGGCAGGCGGGGTAGCGGTTTAGGTAAGCATGGTCTTTGGCTTAGGGGTGGTGATTGCGGTGTCGATGCCGGCGGCTGCAGGTGTTCTAAGCATGGTTTTCCCTTGGCGGGCGCGCCGGCTCCAGGGGGTTTGGGGTGGTGGATTCGAAAGACCATGCTTATCAGATTTGCTGCCCAGGTGGTGGTGTGGTGAGGGAAGCGAGAGGGGTGGGTGCCGGGAGGTGGGCGTCGATAAGCAGGGGAGAGTACCACCAATAGCTGAAGGGTGACCATCCTTCCGAATGCGTCACTTAACCCCGAATTAGCGTACTCTCGTACCTATGACCACAACGGCGAAATATGTAGGACTCGGCCTTATGGGTGAAGATCGCTTCATCACCACCCCCGATGGGCGAAAAATACGGGCAATGATCCACGGAAACGGGCCCACATTAGTGGTGCTCGATGCTGGGCTGGGGGCCAATGGATTTTACTGGAGTAAAACCTATAAACTGCTGGCCGAAAAACTCCCCAACGTGTGCATTGTCGCCTACGATCGAGCCGGCATGGGTGCCAGCGACCCCGACCCGCGCCCCCGCACCCTCGCCCACATGGCTGACGACCTCGACACCATTATCGACTCGTTTGTCCCCCGCCAGGTTTTCCTCATCGGCCACAGCTGGGGCGGCACCCTCGCGCAATTCGCCGCCGCCCGCCGCCGCGCCGCCGGGCGCACCATCACCGGCGTCATGCTTGTCGACTCCAGCACCCGGACCAACCAGTACAGCAGCCTCAAAGTACGGGCCAGCGTTGCCCTCGCCCCGCCCATCCTGCGGCTACTCGGCCGCACCCGGCTGGCCAAATTAGCAATGTTCAAACTCGGCGCCGGCCTACCACGGCCACTCCGCAACGCTGCTATCGCCGGCAGCGCCAGCCGCACCGCCACCGAAGCCGCCGCGGCCGAAGCCGAACTTTTCCTCTCGGAAATCGACTGGTTAAGCAAGCAGCCTCTTCGGCTCGACGGCGTGGATGTGTGCGTTATCTCCGGGATGAAAGGGTCGAAAATCATCGCAAAAATCCGCCGGGAGCTCATCGCCGCCCACCAAAAAATCGCCGCCGCCGGCCGCTGGGTGCCCGCCACCAAATCCGCGCATAATATTCCCCTGAGCGAGCCGGAACTCATCGCCGAACAAATCATGAACATGGTGGATCGGGCCCGGGTCGCGGCAGCCCAAGAGCCGGTGCTGGTTTAGGTTTTGGGGAGGGACAGACTCAGCAACAGTCCCAGTTGTACGCCGCGTTGTGGAAATTGCGCTGCGTTAAATCTTCACGAGTGATAAAGAAATTCACGACACCCGCATCGCCAAACATGACCTCCACCCCATTATCCCTCTCCCAATCTAACTGAAACAGCAGCTCAAGCTTGCTATCGCTATCGCGCGGATCCTCCTGCGTAAACGTTGCCCACCCCGCGCCGTACACCGATTGCGGAAACTCGTACAGAGAGCCAAACATGGCCTCAATCTCTGGGTCCTCCGAATACCAGTCGATCCCCGTCACGGCACCGAAATCCTTATCCTCGGAGTTGGGCAGCTGGTCGTACAGCACGCCGTCAACGGTAAAATATCCGCCCGACACCGGCGTGTACTCGCTTTGCGACGCCTCCGCCAAGCGACCCCGGCCCAACTCCGACGCGGGAATCAACCGCACCACAAACGACCCGGAGCTACCCGCCAGCTTGTTATACTCCAAACCCAATAGGTCATCATCCGCAATAAAAAATTGCAGCAGCCCCTCGGTCGGATAGCCCTCAAGCGGCGGCAGCTTAGCCAGATTCAACTGGGCCAGAAAAATCATGCGGCCACCATCACTATCTCGCGGCTCCGGGTAATCATCTGTGACAAACGCTAACCCGCCCACGCGGCTGCCGGTAGGCTCGGCGGCATCGGCGGCGCTCATATTTTCCGGGACCCCGGTCAGCTGCAGGGCCACCACGCGCCGGGCGTTGCGGGTGAGAACGTCCCGATACTGGGCGGGAATCTTGGTGATATCTGGTTGCATAATCGTCATGACCAGCACCATAATGTGTCGATTAGACACCACTCACTAAGGATTCGAACATATATTCTTGCGGTGTCTGGCGGGTTCGGTAGGGTGGAGAATATGTTTACACACACGGAAGGAATTTATGCGGCAGCAAAAAATTTCGGTGGCGATTCCCTTCAGGCTTGGGCCGACGATATTGCCCAAAGCGCGAAGCCCGCACTCTGGTTCACTCTCCTGGACTCCGTAGGAGTCGAAGGCGCCCCAACCATGGAACCCCCGGTGGGCAGTAGCTATGTTGGTGGTCGCCCCGACGTGACGGCGGACTTCGTCTGGCCCACCCAGGACGAAAAACCCCTGACCTTTCTGTTTCAGGTCGACGTTCGGCCATTATTGCCCTACCGGTTGGCGGTCTTTGCCGGGGAACCCAACGAGCCCGGCGGGCACCATGTGGCGTACTTCGACCCCGAGGCACCCACCGAACGGCGGGATTATCCCGCCAACATGTTCCTCTCCGAATGGTTCATGGACCCGGAATTCTTCGAACGCTACCATCCGGTCATATCCCACCAGGGGTTGGATATACCCAGGTGGAGTTCCGAGGCACACGACCAGCTCATGGACATACTCCAGGCTCGGCTCCCCGAAGAAGATGACGAATTCGAAGACTTGTACGAAGATTTTCGGCTGATGGCCGAACCCGATGGTGGGGCGATTATTCGGGTTGGCGGCTACCATGCGGGTATTGGTTTCGATTCCGCGGCGGATGCCGTCGACAAGCTGGGCGGGGCGGTGTCGGACTGGCGGCACCTGGTCACGCTCGACTCCACCCGCGACATGTGCATTGGGGATGCCGGCTATTTCCAGGTGCTGCGGCGCGATCTGGACGGGGCGACATTTGCCGGCACGGAGTCCAGCTAGGCTTAGGGGCATGTGTTCATTATGGATTTCGCCGTCGCTGACGCTGACCGGCCAGCTGGTTCGCCTCGAACCCCTCACCCTCGACCACGTTGATGCGCTGCGCGAGGCCGTCCGCGACGGTGAGCTGCACACCGCATGGTGGACCTCGACGCCGAGCCCCGACGCCATGGCCGCCGACATTCGCAATAAATTGGCGCTGCGGGACGCCGGCAGCATGGTGCCGTTCGCCTGCATTCGGCTTGTCGACGGCGTAACCGTGGGCGTGACCACATATTATGACCTCTCCCCGGAGGTTCCCCGACTGGAAATCGGCTACACCTGGAGCCGGGCCAGCAGCCACGGCACCGGCACTAATCCAGACTCAAAACTATTACTGCTCGAATACGCTTTCGAGGAATTGGGGTGTCAGCGGGTGGGAATCCGCACCAAGTGGTCAAACCACCAATCCCGGGCCGCAATCGAACGACTGGGGCTGAAGCGCGATGGCATTCTGCGATCCTATGCCAGGCTGCGGAATGGTGTTGTCGATGATGCCGTGCTCTACTCGGCCCTCTCCACCGAATGGCCCGCCATCAAGGCCGGCCTGACGACCCGGGTGAACCGCCACATGACCGATGCGGCACGCGACGCAGCCCAGTAATTGCGTCACTAGCGTCCCCAACTTGTACACTACCTTGCATGGCAGAGAAGGTAGACACGAGCTTCACCGTGGGCACGGAGTTCACGGAAAATGGGCGGACCGGCACGATCCACACCCCGCATGGCGATATTCACACCCCGGCGTTTATCCCCGTGGGCACCAAGGCAACCGTGAAAACGCTCACCCCCGAGCAAGTCAAAGCCACAGGCGCGCAGGCGGTGCTGGCCAATGCCTACCATCTCTACCTCCAGCCGGGCCCGGACATTGTTGACGAGGCAGGCGGCGTTGCCGCCTTCCAAAACTGGGGCGGCCCCACCTACACCGACTCCGGCGGGTTCCAGGTGATGAGCCTGGGCGTGGGCCATAAAAAGGTGCTCATGATGGATCACGTGAGCCAAGAACCGGTGGCCCGCACCGAAAAGAAAGACCGCTACGCCCTGGTGGATGAGGAGGGTGTGAACTTCCGTAGCGTGATCGACGGCTCAAAACACCGATTCACCCCGGAAATCTCCATGCAGATTCAACACCAACTCGGCGCTGACATCATGTTTGCGTTCGATGAGCTGACGGTGTTGGCGGACACCCGGGAATACCAAGAAGCCTCGGTGGATCGTACCCATCGGTGGGCGAAAAGGTGTTTGGATGAACATGATAAGTTGACTCGGGAGCGCGTCGACAAGCCCCTACAATCCCTGTGGGGAGTGGTGCAGGGCGCCCAGTACGAGGACCTGCGTCGCAAAGCAACCCGCGGACTCATAGAACTTTCCAATCAAGCCGAGGCGGAGGGACGGCGCGGCTTCGGCGGCTTCGGTATCGGCGGCGCGCTCGAAAAAGAAAACCTCGGCACCATTGTCGGCTGGGTGTGCGACGAACTACCCGCCACCAAACCCCGCCACCTTTTGGGAATCTCGGAACCCGACGACCTCTTCCGCGCCATCGAAGCAGGCGCAGACACATTCGACTGCGTTGCCCCCACCCGACTCGGACGACGCGGCGGAGCATACACATTAGACGGGCGAGTCAACCTCACCGCAGCCCGATTCAAACGAGATTTTGAACCCATTGACGCCGAATTCGGTGGCTACGTGTCGGAAAACTACACCCGCGCCTACATCCACCACCTCTTCAAAGCCAAAGAATTCCTAGGCGGCACTCTCTGCACAATCCACAACGTGAGCTTCATCGTGCGCCTAGTCGACAACATCCGGGCCGCCATCAACGGCGGATACTACGAAGACTACAAACGCGAATTCTTAGGCAGGTACTATCATTCGTGAGCCTTGATGCGGCGAATAACCAGGTACGTGATCGGCATGACCGCCACCTCAACCAGCGTCTTCCATACAAACCCCACCACCACATAATTCGCCGTATCGCCAACCGTAGAAATTCCGATAACCGGCGCGGCGATCAGGCAAAAAATCAGCGTGTCACCAAACTCGCCCACCACAGTCGACCCCAACAGCCGCTTCCATAAACCCCGCTCGCCCAGCCGATCCTTCATCAACGTGAGCAACCACGCATTGAGCAGCTGCCCCGCCGCATATCCGCTTAACGACGCCACCACAATCCGGGGCACCAACCCCAGGGTGGCGGCAAACGCCGCCTGCTCCTCGTAAAACGACGCCGCCGGCAGCAAAATTGCCACATAAAATGTGGAAACCGCAATAACCATGGCGAGAAACCCAGTCCACACCGCGCGCCGGGCCGCCCGAAACCCATAACACTCACTTATCACATCCCCAATCACATAAGCCGCCGGGAACAGGAAAAACGCGCCATCCGTCACCAGTGGCCCCACCTGCACGCCCTTGGTGGAGACAATGTTAGACAAAATAAAAATTGTGGTGAACAGGGCAAGCAACACCGGATAGGCGGATTTCTGCACCGGAATATATGAAGAACCTGAAGGCATAGCGGATATTCTATATTTACCTATGGCGTATATCATATTGCGGTCTGGGGTGCATGGGAGTATTGCTAAGGATGAAACCACCTATGACCAGGAAAAATATCAAAAATGCTGACCATGATTCGCCATCATGACGACACCTACGCCTACGAGCCCCTCACCCGCAGATGGAGCACCCCCAGGCTTGACTACGAACAGGCCCCTGCCCACGAAAAACTCGATCTTCACACCAGGGTTGCCGCAGCCTCCGTGCGCACCGCGGTCATCACCGGTCTGGCTGCCGGAATCCTGCACCACATTCCCATACTCAACCACGCTAACCAGGTGGTGGTGCATCTCACCCTACCCGGCCGACAACAGCCGCCACCCAGATCCCAATGGGAAAACAGCATCCTTCGCTACCGATACGCGGTGCTCCCGGATACCGATATATGCCTCATCGGCGGCAACCGCGTCACCACTCTTGCCCGCACATTCACCGACATATGCACCATCAACGGGGAACTGGAAGGGCTCGCCTTCCTCGAAGCCGCCCTCCACATGGGGCACAGCAAACAAGAATTCCAGGCCTACATAGACCGAAACGACCACCGGTGGGGCATGGTCCGCGCCCAAAAAGTTCTTGACCAGGCATTATATGGAATTGAATCCGTGTATGAGACCTATGCCCGCTACATTATCACCACCATGCTGCCGACCCTTCAGGTTGATCCGCAGGCGATCATTCCCATTCCCAGCAGGTGGTATTATGACGGGTTCTCGCGGCGGCGGGTGGATCTCCTGATCGAGCGGTTCATCATTATTGAGATTGATGGGCGGATAAAATACCAGCAAAGCCAAGACAAACTCATCGAGGTGCTCTCCGACCAGGTGTATCGAGAAAAGCACCTGATTCGCCACGGCTACCACGTGCTGAGATTCGCCCCCTGGGAACTCAAAACCCTTTTGATCCCCACCCTCACCCAAACCCTGGGTATGTTGCACTGCGACCACGCGCCTGACGTCCACCAGATTCCCAACCTGCAGGCCGGGCACCCATCGTGGGATAACCGGTTCGCGGTCGCCTAAGCAAGGCTGTTGTGGTCCGGGGGTTGGGCTGAGGTCTGTTGAGGCCGGGCGGGGGCTTGGGGTGCGGCGGGCGACTAGCTTTGCGGCCTTTTGCGGCTTGGGCAACCGTTTTCCCTTGAAACTCTGATCCTCGTTGCCCTGAATTGGGCATGGGCTTTTGCTTGGGCCACGGGTAGCAGATTTGATAAGCATGGTGTTTGGTTTTTGGGCGGTGATCACCCTGCGGATTTGGGGCAGGCAGGAATGGAAACCAAGCTTAGAACCTGTGCAGCCCAGGGTGGTGGCGCTTCCCGGTGTTGCCAGGAGGGGCTGGGGACGGTCGGGGGTGCGGCTGCAGGTTTGATAAGCTCGATTTCCGGGTGTGGGCCCTCGGGCTTGGGCTTGTTTTGGAGCAAAATCCGAGGAAGTTAGCGAGAGGGGAGTCCGCGATCCAGTAGCCTAAGGGATTGGAGGGGTAGGGGAATTTGGCTTCATACTTGATAAGCATGGTCTTTGGTTGGCGGCAGGAATTTTCCTGCGGATTCGGGGCGGCGTGGGCCGGCTCGGGAAGAAGACCGAGCTTAGCAAATATGCTGCCGCCTCGGGTGCCGGGCGGGGTGGGGTGATGCACGGCGGGGTGGTACGGCGCGGAGCGGCGGCGGCAGGGTGGGGCGCCGTAGGGCGCCACGGCCACGGGCACTGCCACGGGCGTCTAGCCCGGCCCGACCGGTGGGGGATAATTAGGATATATGCCATGACAGATTTTGTAGGTGCGGGCCGGTATGCGCCCAGTCCCAGTGGGGACCTTCACTTCGGAAACCTCCGTACGGCGGTGCTGGCCTGGCTGTTCGCTAGAACAACTGGTCGAGCATTCTATCTCCGGGTGGAGGACATTGATACTGGGCGGTCGTCGGCAGAGTCGGCGGCCCAGCAGATCGCCGATTTGGCGGATTTAGGCCTGGATTGGGATGGGGAGGTGCTGTACCAGTCGCAAAGATTTGAGGATTATGCTGCGGCTTTGGTGAAATTACCACACTACGAATGCTACTGCTCCCGGAAAGAAATAGCCGAAGCATCCCAGGCGCCGCACAGTATACCGGGCCACTATCCGGGGACCTGCCGGGACCTCACGGAAGACGAACGCATGTTCAAACGGGCCGAATTGATTGGGCAGGGTCGGGTGCCGGCCCTGCGGCTCCGGGCCGGAGTTGCCAAGTGGCAGATCCACGACTATTACGCCGGGGAGGTGGTGGGAGAAGTCGACGACATGGTGCTGCGCCGGGGCGGGTCGCAACCAGACTGGGCATATAACCTGGCTGTCGTCGTAGACGACGCCTACCAGGGGGTGGATCAGGTGGTTCGGGGTGATGACTTGCTCAGCTCCGCACCACGGCAGGCCTACCTGGCGCATCTTCTTCAGCTGCCGGTGCCGGAATATGTGCATGTGCCGCTGGTCATGAATGCGGCCGGCCAACGGCTGTCAAAACGGGACGGGGCGGAGGTTACCCTGCGAAGCATGCGGCCGCAAGAGATGTTCCCGCGCATCGCGGCGTCGTTAAGCTATGGGGCGGAAACACCCCAAGAGCTGCTGAAACAGTTCCGGCCGGAGCGGCTTTCGCGCGAACCGTTCGTGCTAAAATAACTCGGTGGCCGCATCGGCATCAAACCGAACACCCGCATCGGCCGCAATCGCCGCAGCCGTCGCGCGGATCGTGGACCGGTCGCAGGGGAGGGCGAACAGGTCAATGTGGGACAGGAGCTTCTTCGTGATTGGGCGCTTCGCATCCCAAAAAACCAGGGACTGGATAAACGCCTGACACTCGGGGCTACGAAGAATCGCCGTGACCAGGGCCGCATGCGTGCTGTTTTCAAACGGCAGAAAATAGCAGGTGTCGTCCAATACCACCGGCCGGGCACCACGCGGTGTTTTGGCCTGTGTGACCAGCTGAAACCGGGACTCCTTGTGCATGCCGGAACAGCTCACCTTCAAGGGGGCAAACGTGTAGTCGCCGTGGCCAAACACCGAAAACCGGGGACGATTCCGGTAAATCATCGACTTGCGATTGTCTAGGGTGGCGGCGTGCCCAATGAGGTAGCGCCACACCTTCGGCGCCGTGTATTGCAGGTGGGCGGTGTCCTCACCAAATTTGTGCTGCGGCACCAGCACCCATCGGGAGGGGTGCTGATGGCGGCCCCGAAACACATCGGTGCCCTTGAGCAGGGGGTAAATGTATTCGGACTCTAAATTCTCCGGGAACGACGTGAATTCGAACACCCGGGCGGCATCATGCTTCAGGCCAGACCGCCACGTATAGGGGCTGGGGCCGTCGGCGGAACGAACCAACTGGTAGGCATCAAGATCTGACACGAGCGTGGTTCCGACAATACCCCAACGGCGGGCAATCTTGCCGGCGCCTTCGAATAGGTTTTCGTGTACATCAATGGCGTAGTTTCCCTGGGGGAGTGCTGGGTCGATGGTGAGCGTGAACCAGCAGGCATCGACCTCCGCGTTAAACCAGCGGCGGGCGTTGATGGGGTAGAGAGCGGCCGTGGCCACCTGGATGCGGGCCCGGGCGCACTCCACAAGAACATTGCGCGCAACATGAGTCTTGCAGAGCATGCCCAGGCGCAGCGGTTGGCCCCGCAGCTCCGTGAGGGCCTTGAGAATAATGTATTCGCACACGTCAAAGTTGGAGCTTCCCAGCAGGGCGGCAATGCCCGGCATTCCCTTATAATTTTTCTTCGGGGGAATATTATTCGATCCCATGCGGTTGAGCTCTGCGGCGGTGACCCACGGCGGATTCCCAATAACGAACAGCGGCGCGGTCGGGTCCGGCCAGGAAATGTCTGTCAGATTGCGGGTAAATATGTTGGCGTGTGCCACCGTGCCATAGTTGCGCGCTACCTGCACATAATCGGCGTTAATGTCGATCCCATACCTGATTGACGTCGGGTTTCGTTCCTTGGCCGCCCGTAGAAACGCGCCCCGCCCGCACGTGGGTTCCAGCACCCGAATCGGCCCATGCTGCGGCAACGCCAGCACCTCCAGGCAGCGGCGCGCCAGTGCCAGCGGGGTTTGAAAATCGCCGAATTCGTTATTGGGCATACCGCCACTGTAATTCCCCGCTTGCCGACGAGCTCACGCGGCTAACCCAATTCTGGGGTGCCAGCCGTGGGGAAATACGAAATCAGTAATTGCTTCAGATTCCGAATATATGTGCGGGGCGCCCGGGAGTTGGCGTGATTTTAGTACCAGACTCACGCAATTTCTCCCCCTTGCGGGGGTGGACCTGATGGCCGTTGCGGCGGATGATCGGAGCGCCCTTCCGCCCCCGGCAAGTGTCCCCAAGAACTGAACTTGAAAAGGGTGTTTTTGGTTGGCATGCTCCCCGATTTGGGGGTGGAGTGGGGAAGGCGACATTGAACCGATCAGGGTGATGGGGAGCACTGTTTTTCTGGAGGTTTCGGCCGGGAGGTGGGCGTCGCAAAGCAAAACCCCAGCTCTGGGAAAGAACCGGGGTGATAGAGCGGAGGATGTGGGATTTGAACCCACGAGGGGCGTTAGCCCCGCACGCGTTCCAGGCGTGTGACATAGGCCGCTAGTCGAATCCTCCAATGCACATGCGTATGTACCACGGACACTTTACCTAACTGTACAGCAACTTCCAAATCCACCCGCGCGCCCGGCCCTGTCCAGCGGAAACGGCGGCTGGTTGGGTTTATCGGCAACTTTCGGCTAGAGTCAAGTGCAGGACTTCGCATGGCGTATATCTCGTGAACCCCCCCAGGGCAGGAATGCAGCAAGGGTCAGCGGGCTCTGACGGGTGTGCGGAGTCCCTTTTTGTGTTTTTGGGGCAGGGTTTGGGGCGTTGCTGGAAACCGCGGCAAAAACCGGGGGATGACGCTAAAGTTTGTTGGAGAAATCCCAACCATACTGTTACCTAAGGTGGATCATCGTGACCCTACGTGACTATGACGCTGAACGCCTCGCAGCCTTCACCAAAGACATCAACGCAAAATACGACGAGCTCAAGGCCCGCAACCTCACGCTCGACCTCACCCGCGGCAAGCCATCCGCCGAACAGCTGGACTTCTCCAACGCCATCCTGGCCCTGCCCGGCGTGGACGACTACCGCGCCGCCGACGGCACCGACTGCCGCAACTATGGGGGCCTCATCGGCATCAAAGACATTCGCGCCATCTGGGCCGAAGCCCTCGGCCTGCCGGTCGACAATGTGATCGCCGGCGACGCCTCCAGCCTGAACATCATGTTCGACCTCATCTCCTTTGCCTTCATGTTCGGCACCAACGATTCCGAGCGGCCCTGGCGGGACGAGCCCAAGGTCAAATGGCTGTGCCCGGTTCCCGGTTACGACCGGCACTTCAGCATCACCGAACTGTTCGGCTTTGAGATGCTCCACGTCCCCATGACCGACGACGGCCCCGACATGGCCGTGGTCAAGGAACTGGTCAAGGATCCCGCGGTCAAGGGCATGTGGACCGTTCCCATCTTCGGCAACCCCACCGGCGTGACCTTCTCCGAGGCCACCTGCAAGGAACTCGCCGCCATGGACACCGCTGCCCCCGACTTCCGCATTATTTGGGACAACGCCTACGCCATCCACACCCTCACCGACGAATTCCCGGTTGTCTACAATGTGTTGGAGCTGTCCGCGGCGGCCGGCCACCCCAACCGGTTCTGGTTCATGTCTTCCACTTCGAAGATCACCCACGCCGGGTCGGGCGTGTCCTTCTTCGCGTCCTCCACCGCCAACCTGGACTGGTACGCCAGCTACGCCAACATTCGGGGCATCGGGCCGAACAAGATCAACCAGCTAGCCCACGCAAAATATTTTCAGGATGTGGCCGGACTCAAGGCCCTCATGCAGAAGCATGCCGGTTCGCTCGCCCCCAAGTTCGAACGGGTGCTCACCATTTTGGAGGAACGCCTCGGCGACTACGGCGTGGCTACCTGGACGAAGCCGAAGGGCGGCTATTTTATCTCCCTGGATGTGGTGGATGGTACCGCCAGTCGGGTGGTGGAGTTGGCGAAGGAGGCCGGCATTGCCCTGACCGCCGCCGGTTCCTCCTACCCGCTCAAGCAGGATCCCAATGACCGCAACATTCGGTTGGCGCCGTCCCTGCCGCCGGTGTCCGAGCTGGAGGTTGCCATGGATGGCGTGGCTACCTGCGTGCTCAAGGCCGCCGCGGAGAAGGCCGCAGCCAGCTAAGTCGCTTTACGACGCGGCGGGCGTGGGCGGTGGGCGGCGGGTGTCGGCGCTGCTGGTGGTCAACGCCGGTGGGGCCCAACCCCAACCCGCAAGGCGCATGTCCTGCCGCACCGCTGCGTTGCTGTCGCCGCGCCACACTGCACCACCACCGCGCCGCGCCGTGATTCCGAGCCCCCATAACCTAAGAAAGTATGCAATGGATATTCATGAAACCGCCGCCTGGATCGATGGTCTATTCGATGGAGAAATGAGTCTTCACGAGGCGAAACGGGAGGAAGGGTATCCCACGATCCTGGCGACTTTCGAAACGGAAGAACAAATATCCCTCTGCTCGACCATCGGATTTAACGAGGTGGACACGGGGCTGGAATCGGGTGGGCTCGATGTGAGGTGTGAGTTTTTCACGATCACGGAAGCGTCGCAAAGCGATGCCATGCACGTTGTGGACGCTACCGTGCAAACCCTGGTGCAGGCCAATGGCACGCTGCATGCGCAACCCGACACTATTATCCCCGGCATTGGCCTGGCGGTGCTGCCCGAACATCTCACCGTTTGCCATGGGCTTTTCGTGGCCCCGGAGGTGTGGGGGCCGTCGGTGCCGCAGTTCATCGAGGAAGATCGGTGGACGCTCATGCTGGAATTGCTGCTGATTACCGAGGACGAGTTCAACTACGCCGTCACCTACGGCGCGCGAGACCTCCTGGATGAGCTGGAAAAAACCGGGGTTAACCTGCTCGATTGGCAACGGTAGGCCAGTTACTATTGTGTCCGCATGTGGTAGGCGTCATGCGGTAATCTGGAACCCGTGGCTTTATATCGCAAATATCGCCCGGGTTCCTTCAACGAACTGGTCGGTCAAGAACAAGTAACCGTGCCACTGTCGGCGGCGCTCGACAATGGCCGAATCAACCACGCCTACCTTTTCTCCGGCCCCCGCGGTTGCGGCAAAACCTCCTCTGCCCGCATTATGGCCCGTTCGCTCAACTGTGTGAATGGGCCCACCTCAAAACCCTGTGGAAAATGCAACTCATGTGTGTCCCTTGCCGCCAACGGGCCCGGCAACCTGGATGTGACCGAGCTCGACGCCGCCAGCCACAACGGTGTTGACGACATGCGGGAACTCCGCGACCGCGCCATGTTTGCGCCAGCCGAATCCCGCTACCGCATCTTCATCATCGACGAAGCACACATGATAACCAACCAGGGTTCGAACGCGCTTTTGAAAATTGTGGAGGAGCCGCCCGCGCACCTCATCTTCATTTTCGCCACCACCGAACCCGAAAAAGTGATCGGAACCATCCGGTCCCGCACCCACCATTATCCCTTCCGCCTCCTCACCCCCCAGGCCATGCGCGGCCTGCTGGAACGCACCGTCGCTGCCGAAGACGCCATCATTGAAGAATCCGTGTATCCGCTGGTCATCCGCGCCGGCGGTGGCTCACCCCGCGACACGCTCTCCATCCTCGACCAACTCCTCGCCGGCACCGGCCCCGACGGCCTCACCTACCAATACGCCCGCATGCTCCTCGGCGTCACCGACGACACGCTTATCGACGCCACTATCGCCGCCCTCGCCACCAACGATCGTGCCAGCCTCTTCACCACGGTCGATGACGTCATCGAGGCCGGCCTGTCGCCCCGAAAATTCTCCGAAGACCTCCTCGACCGCCTGCGCGACCTCATGCTGCTCCAGGCCGTCCCCGATGCCGTCAACCTGGGGCTGGTCGACGCCCCCACGGATCGGGGTGAAATTCTCCTGCAACAAGCACAAGAGTTCGACTCGCAACGAATTCCCCGGATCGCCGGCATTCTCAATGACGGCCTCAGCAGCCTCAAAGGCGCAACCAGCCCCAGGCTGCTGCTGGAAATCCTTTGCGCAAAAATGCTCATAGAGCCGGGAGGACAAGCGGCCCCCGCACCTGCGCTATCCGCACCTTCTGCGCGGCCTACGCCAGCCGCTCCCGCATCGACACCATCATCAAAATACGAGCGGCCCTCCCAACGTCGCGCCCGCGAAGCCCAAGAAGCCCGTAACGTGGCCGAAAAACCCGAGGTTGTCGAGGCAGTGGCCGAGGCGAAACCCCAGGAACCCGAGGAATCCCCGGAAACCCGGTCGACGCCACCCCAGCCGGCGTCGACAAGCGTGCACGTGCAACCCATTGACACCATCAAAAACGCCTGGGACAAAATCCGCTCAACAGTATCGAAAACCAATGCGGTTGCGGGCATCCTCCTCACCGGGGCCCAACCTTTGGGAATCACGGACAACACGCTGGTTCTGGGGCATAACACGGGGGCGCTGGCTTCGCGGCTCAACGCACCCGAACACAACGCCACAATCCAGAGTGCTGTTTTGGAAACCACCGGGCTAGAGCTGGAAGTGCGATGCGAGGTGGGCACCAACCCAAAAGTGTTCGGCTTTGAGACCGACAACCCAAAGCCCGTATGGAACCCCGAACAGGATACCGGGGAGACTGGCAGTGCCGGGAATGCCCAAGAAACCGCTGCGCAAGAGGCGGAATCGGCCAATCCAGTGGCGGCCGAGCAGGTGGAACCAGAGCCCGCACCGGAGTCGACACAGCCCGAGGGGGTGGTGGAACCAGCAGAATCAGGGCACACATCGAAGCTGGCGAAGTCTGACGTGGATTCGGGGCTCGTACAGTCGCCTGAGGATGCGACAGAACCGGAAGCCACGCCACCCTCGCCGCCCACGCCGGAGCCCGCACGGAAAGTCGCGCTGGAGCCCGAGCCGTCTGCACCCCCTGTACCACCCGCGCTTGCAGCTCCGGAAGACACCTGGGGTGAACCCGCGCGACTCGGCGGAGCACCAGAATCCGCGCCTGACATGCCCAAACCAGACAGTGCTGCTGTTCCTGAAGACGCTTCTGAGGCCGGCACCAACCCTGCTGCCCAGCCCAGCCAGTCGCCCAGTGCCGCCAACCCTGCTGTCGAATCTGCAACCAGCATTTGGGGGCAACCGGCACAACTAGGGGGCGGTGGAGGCCCTGCCCACCAGTCTGCCCACCAGCCAACTCACCAACCCACCTACCAGGCGCAGCCCGCCCAACCGGCACACGAACGACCCGCACCCCAAGCACAAACCCAACCTCAGCCATCGGCAAAACCCACGACCTCAACATGGCGGGAACGGGCGCGCCGGGGAAATAAACTCCTGGCAGAGCAACAAAATGCGCCCCGGTTCTCGGATGGTACCCCGGCGCCGCCAGAACCATCGGAACCATGGGACATGCCTCCACCGCCCCCACCGCCGGCTGATGTGCCCGAGATGTCGGCGCCGGAGCCCGGAGCGGAAGCTGGGTTCGGGGCTGGGGCAGCGCCGGTGTCTGGAGCTGCGCCCGGTCAGCCGGTGCCGCCTGCGCCCAAGGGAGCACCCGAGCCTTCTGAGCAGCGGGAATCAGTGGTTCCTGCGACGCCGGTGGGTCCCGCGGGTCCGGTGTCGCCTGGAGCGTCGGCGCCCACTATGTCGATAGCCTCCGCGTCTGCGGCATCCGCGGCCCCCGCACGGGCATCCCAGAACGCAGCCCCCGCCCCCGGCTCCGCCCCTGATAGCGGTAGCAGCCCTGGTGCCGGCACCAGCAACGATTCATCCCACCGGCGTACCCACCACCAGCACCATCAGTCCCACCAGCACCACCGGCCTGGTGATGAGGAGGCCGAGATGATGCACCAGGCGGCCACGGAGCTGGGGGAGCACGACCATCGTGATGCCATGACCATTGCGATTTCCCTGGTGGAGCAGGAGCTTGGGGGGCGCGTCGTATAGTCGTCGTAGAGCGAAAGCGTTGTGGCCCGGTGCGTGTCTGAGTATGCATGATAGCTGCTATGGCAGGTACACTTGAGCGGCGAAACTCTAGAGAAAGGCAAAATGATGAGTCAACCTGATATGTCCGATATTTTGGCCCAGGCGCAGGAAATGCAGGCTAAGCTGCAGGCGGCGCAGGAAGAGATTATGTCGTCCATTGTGATTGGGCAGGCTGGCAATGGGCTGGTGTCGGTGTCGATGCAGGGTTCCGGCACTGTCACGTCGGTGAACATTGATCCGAAGGTGATCGACCCCGAGGACCCCGACACTTTGCAGGACCTCCTGGTTGGCGCCTACAACGATGCGCACGGCCAGCTCGCCAAGATCGCCCAGGATAAGATGGGGCCCCTGCAAGGCGCCATGGGTGGCTTCGGATTCTAGTCTGCATATTATGCATCCCCGGCCCCTTGTGGTCGGGGTTTTCCTTTTGCTTTACGACGCCCTCCCGGCCGGCCCAACCCCTTGTGCCTTGCACACCTCTGGCAGCATGTTTGCTAAGCATGGTTTTCTGTTTCTGTTGTGCTCAATCCCCAGGAGCTGGCTTGCCCTAATGCCGGAAACCATGCTTAGAACTTCTGAAGCCCAGGTGGGCTGGCGGTGGTGCTCTTGCCCTTGGGAGTAGTAGTTATGCTAAGCATGGTCTTTATTCAGATGGGGTCTTGTGGAGGACTGATTTGACCGAAGACCATGCTTAGCAGTCGTGAAGCGGGGTGGGTTGATTGGTCTTCTGCTGGGATGGTTTTAGCCCTCGGTCACATTGCAGATCTGCTAAGCATGGTTTTCTTTTTCTGGTGCACTAAATCACCAGGGGTCGGCTGGCTCTAAAACTGGAAACCATGCTTAGAACTATTGCTACAACCTGAGGGTAAAGATACCTTCATCAGCCTGCTTAAGCTTCAGGTGTGCTAAGCATGGTGTTTGGTTATTGTGGTTGGTTTTCCCTGGGGTTTTGCAGCTGACTAGGATGAAGACCATGCTTAGCAAACGTGCGGCATAGTTGTGGTGTTGGTGTGGGGTGCTGCCGCCCAGTAGCAGCCCAATCAGCTCACTTTGCCGCATACTTGCTAAGCATGGTTTTGGGTGAAATCCGGTTGTTGCCAGGTCTCCAGAACGTGGAAACCATGCTTAGAACACCTGAAGCCCTGGGTGTGTCGCGCCCCGCCCCGCAACACGCAGCGCCGCCCCGCCCCATTGTTTCATGTCCGGGCGGTGTGGGAGAATCAACGTCGAGTGATGAAAGGATGAGGTGCGGTGTTTGAAGGCCCGTTGCAGGATTTGATTGATGAATTGTCGCGTCTGCCTGGGGTGGGGCCGAAGAGTGCGCAGCGTATCGCGTTTCACCTGCTGCATGTGGATCCGATAGACATTACTCGGCTGCAGGCTGCGCTGGGGGCCGTCCAGCAGGGGGTGAGTTTTTGCCGGATCTGCCACAATATTTCCCGAGATGAGGTGTGTCGGATTTGCGCGGATTCGGGCCGGGACCGGTCGACAATTTGCGTGGTTGAAGAGCCCAAAGATATCCAGGTTCTCGAACGTACTGGCGAATTCAATGGGCGGTATCATGTGCTCGGTGGGGCGTTGGATCCGCTAAATAGCATTGGCCCGAAAGAGTTGAACATTACTGCCTTGTTGCAGCGGATCGGCGGGGTGTTGCCGGATCGGGAGTTGGCGGATTCCACCCCGGAGCAGCCATTATTCGACACCACCCCGGAGATCACCGAGGTGATTCTTGCCACCGACCCCAACACTGAGGGGGAGGCCACCGCGAGCTATTTGGCGCGGCTGCTCAAGGATTTTCCGGGGCTGGTGGTGTCTCGTCTCGCATCCGGCATGCCATTGGGCGGCGATTTGGAGTTTGTGGACGAGCTCACCTTGTCGCGGGCGCTCAGCGGCCGACTAACGCTGTAGCCGTTCCCTCCGCAGCTTGTCGACGACCGGCAGGTCCAATGGCTGTAGTTCGGACATGGGCATGTCCAGTGCCCACGCCAGGAGAAGATCCGCCAGTTGGGGGTTGCGGGCCAGGACCGGACCGTGCATGTAGGTGCAGATGATGCTGCCCTGAACTGCGCCTTCGTAGGTGGGCTGCTCGGTATCGGAGTTGCCCACCCCGTGGGTGACGATGCCCAATGGTTTCGCATCCGACCCGAGAATGCTGGAGCCGAAATGGTTACCAAACCCGGTGAGCGGTTCGGTCAGGCCGGCGGTGATGCCGCCATCGTTGGGGTGGGGGGTGGATTGGAGTTCTCCGATGAACCGCTTTTTCAGGCTGCCGGTGGTAGCGTCGATAAGCCCGGCACCGGTGACCATCCTATTGTCGGCGCGGAACGATTCACCAAGAACCTGCAACCCGGCGCAGATCGCCAGGATGGGTCGGCCGGCCGCCGCCGCTTTGTGCAGGCCACCATCGGTGTTGATGTGTTCGGCGGCAAGGATTTGGGCGGTGTCTTCGCCACCGCCGAGGCAGTACACGTCGAGGCTGGTGGGGATGGGGTCGCCAAGGTGGATGCGCACAATGTTCGCGTCGAGGCCACGCATGCGGGCGCGCTGGCGTAGCACAAGGGCGTTGCCGTCATCACCGTAGGTGCCGAGTACGTCGGGCAGAACCAAACCAATCTGTAGGGTGCTCATTTAATGTGTCTCCGCTTCAATCCGGCGCACCAATGCGCGTTTAAGATCCCGAAATGCCGTATAGTTGGCCAACACTTCCACTCGGCCTTCCGGGCAGGCCAGAACGGCGTCCATCATATTGTGGATGAGTTCGTGTTGAATGTCGGCGTAGGTGAGGCGCACCGCGAGGTCTGTGCCGCGTTCCCCGGAGGCTTTCACCGCGAGTTCGCCAAAGTCTTCGAATCGGACATCCCACAGCCAAGACAGGTCTTCCCCGTCCGCAACCTGGCCGTTGACAGCAATAACGAGGCCGTCGGCGGTGCGGTCCACCATGGACATGGCTTCCTGCCAGCCGGCCGGGTTTTTGGCGAGGAGGAGGTGTATGTCCCGGTTGCCGAGCCGGAGGGTGGAGTATCGGCCGGCCACATCGTCCACGGTTTCGACCGCGGACACTGCCACGTCGAGGGGGATGCCGAAGCATTCCACGGCTGCCGCGACCGCCTGGGTTGCGTTCCCCCGGTTGGCGGTTCCCGGTAGTTTCAGGGCGAGTGGCGCTATATCGTTGGTGGGGGTGTGGATGCCTTCTGGGGTGATGGTCCAGGTGGGTTCCGGTCGGCGGAATATTGTGCCGTCGGCCAGTGGTTGGACGGCTTCCCACGTGCCGTCCGGGTGGTGGATGATGCGCCCACCGGTTCGGGGGCAGGACACTGAGTCGCCTTTCCAGCCGGCGCCGGCCGACACCCACACCACGTTTTTCGCTTCCCACGCCACCGAGGTGACCAGCACATCGTCACAGTTGGCGATGACGGTCATGGTTGGGTGGTTGAGGACGCATTGCCGGAGGGCGCGTTCGATTTTATTGATTTCGCCCACCCGGTCGAGTTGGTCCCTCGAAAGGTTGAGGAGCACCAGGCAGGATGGTTGCAGCCGGTCGGCCACCGAGGGGACGTGGAGTTCGTCGCATTCTAGGACCACGTGGCTGGCTTCTTGGCCGGCCATGAGGGCGGTGATGATGCCGGCGTCCATGTTGTCGCCGCCTTCGTTGGTGGCTACTTGGTGTGCGCTGCGAATCGCGGTGGCGAGCATTCGGGTGGTGGTGGATTTACCGTTGGTGCCGGTGATGAGCGCGACCGGCCGGCCGAATCCCAGGTTTTTCATGATCTGGGGGTCGATTTTTTCCGCAACCAGTCCGCCAATCATGCCGCCGGAGCCACGCCCGGTGGCACGAGAAGCGAAAGTAGCAAGCCGCGCCAGCCCAATGGCCGCCCTGGTGCGCGCGCGTAAACGAGGGAACTTCATGAGGAAAGAGTCTAGTCCTAAACTATCGCCTGGAAACTCGCCGACTGCCCTTTTTCCGTGGTTGGCGTGTTGATCGCCCGGTAATTGAGCGAAGTACCGGCGAAGTTTCCGGTGGCGGGGTTGGTTCGCCGGGGGTAATTTGTGTGGTGGTAATTAGCGTGAGGAACTCATCATCTGCCATGAGTGGCACGCCTTTTCGGGCCGCATGCATGGCCTTGCCGGACAGGTTGTTTCGCTTGTTGCATACCACCAGCGACGTTTGTCGCGTCACCTTTTCGGAGTAGGAGAGGTCGTGTGTGGTGATTGCCCGAATGATGTCGTCGGGGTCTGCGGTGATTTCGGGGGCCACGACGATTTGCATGCCCTGGACCAGGGTGCCGGCGAACACGCCCGGGTTGTGGAATTTCGGGGTGGCATTTGCCGCGGCCACCCGGATGCTGGAGCGTTGCAGCCCGAACCGGTCTGGTTGGAGTTCGTCCGGCTTGACGACGACCACGTGGTCGGGGTCGCGGAAGAACATGTCGGCCACCAGGAGGGTTTCCGCCCGGGTGACGTCGAATTCTGGTTGGCGGGCCCGTTCCACTGTTGCGATTGCCGGCTCGCACTCCACCCCCAGCATTCGTGCAACCGTTCGAATGCGGGTGTCGGGGAGGTCCACGCCCCGCCGCCGGGCGGTGGCCAGCATGTCGACGATTCCCACCGGCCGGGGCACGTGCCCGACGCGTTGCCGGCGCCGGGGTTTTCCGCGGCTTCCCCGCCGCCGGTTTGCCCGAGCGGCCGCCGTCATCGCCCGCCGCGCCTCTTTATGGATGAACCCCCACACCAGCGGCACATTATGGGTGATCATGGTGCGGCCGTCTATGGTTTTGCCCAATGCTTTCAGAATGGAGCTGAATGATTTCCCGTCGGCGATTTCCTCCCGGGATAATCCGTGCATGTGTTTGGGGCCCGGATCGTCCGGCACCGATAACACCGCGTGGAAGTCGGAATCCGGCTCCCCGGAGGCAGTCAACACGACCGCATCAATGACCACCAGTTGCGCGGTTGACGGGTGAATGCCCGTGGTTTTCACGGTCACGGCCACAAATGGGGTGCGGGCCAATTCCTCGGCCCGCTCCTGGGACACCTCCCGGGGTTTCGGGGTGGCCGCGGGGGATTGTGGTTGCGATTGGGATTGTGATTGGGGTTTGTGTGCCGCGCCGCCCGACCGGCGGCGCCGAGAACGCCGGCGTGGATCAGTGGTCATAACGGTTTAGTGTAGCCGGTTGCACCGGCTTTCCCACCGTTGGCGCGTCGTAAAGCTTAAAAAGCCTGGTATGCGCGGTTCACCGCCGACGTGACCGCCTTCAGCGACGCATAGGTGATAGATCCGGCGATGCCCACGCCCCACACCTTCTGGCCGTTCACGTCGGCGAAAATGTAGGCGGCGGCCTCCGCGTCATCACCCGCGGTCCGGGCGTGCTGGGTGTATTCCTGCACCTCAACATCAATCCCCAACTGCTCCAGCGCATTCGCGTATGCCGCGATTGGACCGTTACCCGTGCCATTGACCGTCACCGATTCCCCTTGGAACCGCAGCTCGGCCGTGATCTTCGCCTGGTCCCGCTCCGTCACCGCCGCATCCACACGCATGGCCACCTGCTCCAGGGGGGTGGTCGCATCCAGGTAGGTTTCGGCGAAAATGTCCCACATTGCCTTCGACTCGATCTCGCCGCCCTGCGCATCGGTGACGTCCTGCACCACCGACGAGAACTCCACCTGCATGGGCCGCGGCAACACCATGCCATGATCAGTCTTCATGATGTAGGCCACGCCGCCCTTGCCGGATTGCGAATTCACCCGAATCACCGCCTCGTAGTTTCGGCCCACATCCTTCGGGTCGATCGGCAGGTAGGGGACCTCCCACAGTTCGTCCCGCAATTCCTCCCACTTCACATCGCTGTGGTTCGCGCCCGGATGCACCCGGGCGGCCATCGCATCCAACCCCTTATTCACCGCATCCTGGTGCGACCCGGAGAACGCGGTAAACACCAGGTCACCACCGTAGGGATGCCGTTCCGGCACCCGCAGCTGGTTGCAATACTCCACCGTGGAGCGAATCTGGTTGATATTGGTGAAATCAATCTGCGGATCCACACCCTGCGTCAACAGATTCAACCCCAGCGTGACCAGGCACACGTTGCCGGTGCGTTCGCCATTCCCAAACAGGCACCCCTCGATCCGGTCCGCGCCGGCCATGAACGCCAGCTCGGCGGACGCCACCCCGGTGCCCCGATCGTTATGCGGGTGCAGCGACAAAATAATAGAATCCCGCCGGTTCAAATTCCGGTGCATCCACTCGATCGCATCCGCATACACGTTCGGGGTAATCATCTCTACCGTGGATGGCAGGTTAATAATGATCGGATTCTCCGGGGTGGGGTCCATGACCTCCACTACTGCGTCCACGACTTCCTTCGCGTACGCCAATTCGGTGCCGGTAAACGACTCCGGAGAATACTCCCATCGCCAATTCGTGTTCGGGTATTCCTTGGCGGTCGTCTTAATCAATTCGCCAGCATCCGTGGCCAGTTTCTTGATTGCGGCTTTGTCCTTACGGAACACCACATTCCGCTGCAAAATCGACGTGGAGTTATAGAAGTGCACAATCACATTCTTGGCACCCTCGCAGGCCTCGAATGTGCGGCGAATCAGGTGCTCCCGGGCCTGCACCAGCACCTGGATGGTCACATCGTCCGGGATCATGTCCTGTTCGATGATCTCCCGGACAAAATCGAAATCGGTTTGTGACGCCGACGGGAACCCCACCTCAATCTCTTTATAGCCCATCTGCACCAGCAGGTTAAACATGCGGCGCTTCCGCTCCGGGCTCATCGGATCAATCAGCGCCTGGTTTCCGTCCCGCAAATCCACCGCGCACCAGGCCGGTGCGTGCGTGATCTTATTATCCGGCCAGGTGCGGTCCGGCAAGGTGACGTCCTCAACCTCTTGGGCGAACGGTTGATAGCGGTGCGCTGGCATGGCGGAACCGCGCTGCTTATTCCATTTCGGCTGGTCTGCGGGCGGCTCCCCGGCAGGTTTGGTGATGTCGCTAGTGGGGGCGGAAATAAAAGTGTCATGGATGGCCATGGTGAAAATCCCTCTAAAACAGTTGATGTGATGTGTCACGGCCGGCACTTGAAAAGTCGATGCGAAACCCCGCGACGGGGAGCCGGCCGTTGATCCTCAACAGATTCTAGACCCAAGACCCGCCGCGGCTCAGAAGGAGGAGGCCATGAAGGCGGCCCGCACACGCACGCAGCATGCGTCACATCATACCGCAATTTGTTGAATCCGGCATACTTTCCCTCCCCACTCTGCTTGACGACGCCACCCAAGGTGCGTTGCCGGCTTGCCGGCTTGCCGGCTTGGTGGCTTGGGTGGCAGCCCGGCGGGGCCTGGTGGCAGGGCGGTGTGGTCTGGTGCGTGGCCAGCCTGGCGGTCTGGCGGCGCCACCGCCCCACCCTCGACCCGGCAGCATATTTGCTAAGCATGGTGTTTGAATTTCACCACCTCAAACTCCCAGGAGTATGAACTGTCGTGGTTTTTTTGGATTGTTGTTTTCCTATCCGTTTGGGTTATTTATACCACGAGTGCTTGATACCTAGCATGGATCGGGGTACGCCCACCGAGTACTCCTTGCAGCCTTGTCATGTTATACCAAGTAATGTATTCACGAATAGCAGTGATTAACTCATCTGTACTGGTGAAACACCGCCCATGGAACATTTCCGCTTTCATATGGCCGAAAAAGTTTTCCATCACCGC
>ERZ772924.319-NODE-319-length-23902-cov-3.788778_pt1 | contig 23902 bp, 19 predicted proteins | sample MGYA00512116_ERZ772924 | MGnify/ENA primary metagenome ERZ772924 (study PRJEB29015, sample SAMEA2737920) | human oral metagenome | biome: human oral; feature: human-associated habitat; material: dental | place: China | collected 2134 ...
TACAGTGGGTCTACAGTGGCTCTACAGTGGCTCTACAGTGGCTCTACAGTGGGTCTACAGTGGCTCTACAATGGTTGAAGAACGAACAAAAGACGGTGCGAACCACACGAACAGATGAAGAATAAACGAAAGAAAAAGGGAAATAGAAGGGAGAATAAAAGAAAAAGTATTGATATTACATCGCTCCAAAAAAGGTAGACACTTTTTTGGAGCGAATATCATTATTGATTGTTAAAGCGCTATTTTCTGTTTTTAATATTGTCGAGCATTGTTTTGAGTCTGGTGAGCTCTTCGGGATGGTCTTTTGCTACATTGTAGAGCTCCATTATGTCTTCTTTGAGGTCGTACAATCGGGGCTCAGGATAGTTGCCCAGATGTGTGCGAGTGAGGGGTTGATAAGAGGGGTTACCGCTGGGGACTACATATTTCCAACGACCATCGGTAATGGAGAGCGCTCCCCCAGAGGCTATTACATAAGGGCGACCTTTCTTGTCTTTGCCTAAGAAGGCTTTGAGGTAATCTTCGCTATCGGTGGCTGCTCCTGAGGGTACCTCAGCACCAATAAATTTACTCAAAGAGGCAAAGAGGTCGATATGTGAAAGCAAAGCGTCGGAAGTACCTTTTTTCACTATCTTAGGATAGCGTACGATAAAGGGCACACGCGTACCCGCTTCGTAATTGCTGTACTTGCCTCCGTGGTTGTGAAAAGCTCCCCACGGACGATGTTTGCCTAAGAGTTCTTCGGCTTGATCTTGATAACCATCGTCTATCACAGGACCGTTGTCGCTGGTGATAATGATGAGCGTATTATCGTATAGCTTATTAGCTTTGAGGGCTTTTACGATTTCACCCACTGTCCAGTCGAATTGGAGAATTGCATCACCGCGATAACCCATACCACTTTTGCCTACAAAACGCGGATTGGGGTAGCGAGGTACGTGTATATCATTAGTACCCACATAGAGAAAGAAAGGTTGAGATTTGTGATTTTCGATGTATTTTACCGTTTTGGCTACAATGGTATCGGCGAGATATTCGTCTGTCCAGAGAGCTTTGCCACCCCCTTTCATATAGCCGATACGCGAAATGCCGTTCACTATGGCTTGGTCGTGACCGTGGTGTAAGGAAGGTTTGAGCTTAGTGAGCAGTTCGGGGTTGTTCTTACCCGTAGGTTCACCTTCAAAAGGCTTGCTATAGCTCACTTCGATGGGTGCTGATGGGTCGTAATTGGCTACGCGTTGGTTTTCTATCCAGACGCAAGGCACACGGTCGGCTGTGGCAGCCATTATGCAGGAATATTCGAAGCCTATATCGGAAGGTCCAGGGGTGATAAAGCCGTTCCAATCCTGTTTACCGCGTTCGCCTCCTAAGCCCAAGTGCCATTTGCCAATAGCGCCAGTAGTATAGCCTGCTGCTTTGAACACATCGGCAATGGTGGTTTGCTCAGGACGAATGACCATAGCAGCATCACCAGGAGCAATACCAGTGTCATTGCGTCGCCAATTGTACAAGCCTGTGAAGAGTGAATAGCGCGAAGGTGTGCAAGTGGCAGCGGTGGAATGTACGTTCGTAAAGACCATTCCTTGTTTGGCGAGTGAGGCTACCTGGGGGGTATGAATTGTCTTTTCGCCATAGCAACTTAGGTCGCCATAGCCTAAATCATCGACTACAATGATGATGACGTTAGGTTTTTGGGCATAAGTAGCGAAAATAAAGCTATAAAGGAGAAGAAAGATACAATGTTTCATAATTATAGGGTAGTGGGTTTTTGTAAAAGAAAAATACCTTGCAAAGGTATGAAAATAATTATACTTTCCAAATATAATTATACCTATATAAAGAAAATCTATCATTAAAGTATCTCAACCAATTAGATTTTATAGTACTTTTGCTAAAAATTTAAAAAGAAAATACTATGTTTACATTACCTAAATTACCGTATGCTTACAATGCGCTTGAACCTTACATCGATGCGCGTACAATGGAAATACACTATACTAAGCACCACAACGCTTATACTACGAACCTGAATACGGCTTTGGCTCCAGCAGGGGTAGAAGGCAAAACTATTGAGGAAATTCTTACCTCACTTGATATGAACAATGCTGCTCTTCGCAATAATGCTGGTGGTTTTTACAATCACAATCTTTTCTGGGAAGTGATGAGTCCTAATGGCGGAGGTAAACCTACGGGAGAATTGGCTAAGGCAATTGAAGAGGCTTTTGGAAGTTTTGAAGCTTTTAAAGAAGCTTTTAGCAAGGCTGCGGCTACTCGTTTTGGCTCTGGTTGGGCGTGGCTTTGTGTACACAAAGGAGGTAAGCTTGAGATTTGCTCTACTGCAAACCAAGATAACCCACTGATGCCTAACACTGGTTGCGGAGGTTTTCCTATCTTGGGATTAGATGTGTGGGAACACGCTTATTACTTGCACTATCAGAACCGTCGTCCTGATTATATTGAGGCGTTTTTTAACGTGATTAATTGGGCGAAAGTTGCAGAACTTTACAACGCTCATAAATAAGTCGTAGCAGTCGTAGCGCGACAGGCATTTAAAATGCTAATGACTTATGAATAACAAGCAAATATGAAAAAAGCCGTGTGAGAATTTCTCATACGGCTTTTCATTGTATTATATAAATTTCTATTTGCTAAGTTTTGTTTTAGTAATTTTAGCGGCTAAGATTACTGCATTTTTAGCATTTACAATAGTACCTGTAGTAGAAAGGTCGGCGAAGTTCATTTCTTTGCGTTTTTTACCTTCATCATCATCTTCACCTACGAATACTTTCATATCTACTTTTACACCAGACTCCATAATGATTTTCTTCACTTCGGCTGCACTGAGACTTGGGAAGTAAGAACGCAACAAGGCTGCAACTCCGGCAACTTCGGGAGAAGCCATTGAGGTTCCTTGCAAGAACTCGTATTTATTCTCAGGAGTAGTAGAATAGATTTTTACCCCAGGAGCAAATACATCGACATTGCGTTTACCATAGTTTGAGAAAGAAGCTACTAAATTCTTGTTATACTCATAGTTCAAAGCTCCTACGGTAAGGAAGTTATCAGAGATTTCTTTCTTGTTTACTTCGTCGTTAGGATAAGTATCTTTCACGTCGATATCTTGAGAGTCGTTACCTGCAGCGTTTACGATAAGAACATCTTTAGAAGCTGCGTATTTGATAGCGTCATACACCCATTCTTTGTGAGGAGAGAAAGCTTTACCAAAGCTGGTGTTTATCACTTTGGCTCCGTTATCTACTGCATAACGCAAAGCAAGGGCGACATCTTTGTCGTACTCATCACCATCGGGGACAGCGCGTACTGCCATAATGAGCACATTATCGGCAACTCCATTCATACCGATTCCGTTATTGCGTTCAGCACCAATGATACCTGCCACGTGTGTGCCGTGTAAGGCATCTTTGGTATTGGGACCTATTACGTTATTATTGCCGTAATACTTTTTGGTAAAGTCGTTTTCATTATCTTTTAAGATAGTTTTACGAGGTGAAAAATCGGGGTTGAGGTGATATTTCAGTTTTGTATCGAAATACTCGATAGCGTCGTTGAGTTCTTTTTTGATATCACCAGAATTAGAGACATCTGCTAATAGCTGTTTCATAAACTGAATCATCTCGGTAGTGGGAGCATCGAAAGTTTTGCCTTTGGTAGCAGCATCGATGTCTTTGGCGGTATATACTTCTTTACCTGTGATTTTACGCAAGTTGTTATCAGCAAATTCAGTTATTTGGATAAGTTGCTCATAATAGCCTTTGCGTTTTTTAGTTTCGGCAGTTTCTTTATCGAATTCTTTTTTAGCATTGGCATAATCAGGATTTTTCTTATCCTTAGTTTTGTAAATACGAGTCATCTCGGTATTTTCTTGAGCGATATTACCGAGGAAGTTCCAGCCGTGTACGTCGTCTACATAACCGTTTTTGTCGTCGTCAATTCCGTTGTCAGGAATTTCTTTAGTGTTTACCCACACTACGTTTTTAAGGTCTTCGTGGTTGATATCCACACCAGAATCTACCACTCCTACGATTACTTTTTTAGGGGTAAGACCTTTGAGTAGGGCATAGGCTTCTTGCAAGTTCAGTCCAGGGAAGTTTTGTTTAAAACCTTCGTGAGGCCACCCTTTGAGGGTAGCATCATTGTAAGTTTTCTGAGCTAAAGGTGTTGCGGGAGCTTTGTCCATATCGGCACTAACTTTAGTAGCCCGACAGCCCACAAATAGGAAAGTTGCTAAGGCAACCCAGATAAATGATTTTTTCATTCTATTAGTTAATTACGTATTTAAATTCTATAGATTTTTATCTTATAACAAAAACCGTGCAAAAGTACGAAATAATTGCGAATTACAAATTACGAATGACAAAAAAATTACATTAATCTCTTTTTACTTCCTTACCTTTGGGTACAAATAGAGTGATTTGCAGGCGTTGTGCGCGATAGAAATCTCCTTTTGCTATTTGATAGGTTTCAGGGATAGTGATTTGGTTATCTTTCACTTGTAAAGTATAATGAATATTTTTAGTATATTGTTCGGCTTGACCTATGTTTCTGCCTCTTGAATGGGTAGAGACTTCAATATAGGGCTGTGCGTCTTTGGGTAATTCATTAACATTGAAATTGCAATCGGCAACCACAAGACTATCGTTTTTGATACCCATAAGACTCATCTTGTGAGTATAGTTACGGTGTACTACCAAAGTATCGGAAGTGGTAACAACGGGTATTTTTTCTTGTATAACGGTTTCGGAGGTAAAGTCTCTTAAAACAGTTCCTAAGACTGTGAAACCTCCTATGATACCTACGGTTAAGCTCAGCACATTGAACACTATCCAGCTTTTTGGGGTATGAAAATCCTTTACAAAAAGTTTGAAGCAAAGCAGTAAAATCACTGAAACAGGAAACAAGAGCAATAATACTGCTGAAAAGTACAACAAAGTGTGTTGCCAAGTTGCCGTCACTATAAAGGGGAGAAAATCGTTAAGGGCAAGCAGACTAATGCTTCCAAATACGGTTATGCCAAATAAGGAGAGCACTACGGCTATTAAGGATATAAGCAATGGCAATAGTAATATAATTGCGATAAAGTAGAGTATTACTTTCAGTAAGATAGGGAAGCCATTTCTTTCAGGTTTTAGGGTTTCTTTGCCCGTAAAAGAGAAGTTGGAAAGGGTATCGATGGTTACGGCTTCACCTTTCATTTCTAACTTCTGAGCGGCTGTGCGTGCGGGAGGTACCACAGCCCAAAACGCAATATACAAGAGTAACAGAGCAGAGGTAAAAAAGTGAAGAATGAAGATATTCACCAGTAAGACTAATAGAAAGAAGATGCGTACCCAAGTAACGTCGTATTGAAGATAATGGGCTATACCTGAGAGTACGCCACCGATTTTCTTATCGTCGATATCGCGGTATAGCTTTCGCCCTTTCAAAGAAGAAAAGGTAAATTTGGTTTCAGCAGAAGAGGTTTCTTCACCCTCGACATATTGTTCGGGACGACCTAATACTTCTATAAGATATTGCACGTCTTGACCGATTACTACTTCGCGCTCTTTAAGACGAACTTTGAGTAGTTCAGCCATACGTTGCTCTACATCGTAGAGAATTTCTTCTCTATCGGTATTTTGGTTCAAATGATTACGCACCTCATTGAGATAGTTATTGAGGGCATTGTAGGCGGTTTCTTCGATAATAAAAGAAAAACCACCCAAACTGATGTTTTTTATTTTGTCCATAATTTAAATAATTTTATCAATCATTGTTTGTAAGTCACGCCAGGCTTTTACGGTTTCGTTTAGGAAGCGTCTGCCTGATTCGGTTAAGATGTAGTATTTACGAGGAGGACCTGAAGTAGATTCTTTCCATTGATAGGTAAGTAGCCCGCTGTTTTTCAATCGGGTAAGCAAAGGGTATAACGTTCCTTCGACCACTATCATATCGGCTGTTTTGAGCGCCTCAATCAGGTCGGAAACATAAGCTTCTTTGTTTTTGTCAATAATGGAAAGAATACACATTTCTAAGATGCCTTTGCGCATTTGTGTTCTTGTTTTTTCGACATTAAATTCTTCCATAGTTTTGATGTTTTTAAATTCGGGGCAAAGATACGACAAAAATAAGTATTATGCAATGCATAGTACCAGAAATAATCAATATTTTTGTAATAGAATTACTTAAGTCACTGATTTATTGATAGAAAGAAAAGGTAAGAAAAAGATATATTTTTTTGGTGGTAGAGATGTATTTTGGGTATGGGGAGCTTATAGAGAGCTTATAGGAAGCTTATACGAATCTTGGACGATTGGTATAGGAAGGGTATATAAGTGGTTGACTCATAGTATAATACAACGATGCAAAAAATGGTAAAAACGGGGTTTCGAGGCGAAAGAAAAGAGAAGAGGCACTAGGCCTTAGGCCATAGGTAATAGGGGGGAGTGTGACGGAAAATCAAAAGAAACCTCCCCCTTATCACATACTCCGCTCTCGCGGACTTCCTCAATGAGGGGGAATGTAGTGACGGGAATGACGGAGGTAATGTGGGGAAAATATCCTTCTATACACACACTCGGCTATTGATTGTCACATACTCGGCTAATGTTATTTTAAGAGGTTTTTAGGGGATTTTTGGAGATTGCCTCTTTGAGTATGGGAAGAGCACTTTTTTCAATCAGCTGAGAAGCGGTGAGGAGGGTGATTACTTTATGAGGTTTAAGCATCTCTAAGAAAGATGCAAAAGCGGGGTTTGCCAAGAGTTCTTGGGTATAATCTGCTTTGAAATCTTCGAAATTGCCGTCTTGATGATAGCGTTTGCGCAAAGCTGTGGAAGGAGCTACCTCTTTCGCCCAAAAATCTAAATGAAGTGCTTCTTTTTTGATGCCACGAGGCCAAAGCCTATCGGCTAAGATACGAAAGCCGTCATCGGGGCTTTCTGTTTCGTATACGCGTTTTAATTGTATTTTCATAAGATAAAATTATTACAAATGTGAATCAAATATTGAAATTATAAACCTCCCTCCTATTCACTGACTCCACGATAGCGGAGAAGCCTCAAAAGAGAATAACCTCCCCCTTTACACATACCCAGCTTTCGCTGGCTACCTCCAAAGGGGGAATTGTAGCGACGGTCATCATAACTCATTATAAACCCAATATTATTGTTTTTTAACTTCTGTTTCATTTTCTAAATAAGACCATTGCAAAAAATATACCGATTAGGATTTAATGATTAGTGATTAATGTTTAATAGTTAATGATTAAGAAGCAGAGAAGGGGTGGTTGTGAGTGGTAAGAGTGTTGTAAGCGGTATGCTTTAAGGATTAAAACCTGCCCTTAATCCCTAAGGCTTTGGCTTTACTAAGCGCAGCTTTGGCTTCTGCCTCGCGCCCAAGTTCGTTGTAGAGCAAATACAAATCGTAATAGATTTGGGCGTTTTTGGGTTCGTACTTCAAGGCTTCGTTTAAGAAGCTTTCTGCCTTGTCGTTTTGGGCTTTGCCACTGTAAAGAACGGCGAGGTTTAGGCGAATGTAGTTCAGCTGTTTGTCTTTCAGCAGAGCGCGCTCGTAGAAACGAATGGCGTTATCGGTATCGTTTATCTTCACAAAATAGTCGCCTGCCGTAGCACTTCCTAATGGAAAATCGGACTGTGAGAGCACAAACTCCTTGTACTCTTGATGTGCTTGTTCAAATCGGTTATAGACCCTGCAAGCCTCTAATCCTTTTTGGGTGAGCAAGGCATTAGCCGCGAGCATACGCACCGCCTTCACCTTATCGGTAAGTAAGGGCAACAAATCATTTTCATAGAGATTCAGAGGATATTCGCTAATAGCCACCACGGCACGATAACGCGTTTGTGGGTCGGGATTGTGGAGTTCTTTTTTAATAAGCGCAAAGCTCTTTTCAGAGGGGTGATTGCCCAGATAGTGAATGGCTCCCGCACGCACAATGGCGGGGGTTGTTTTGTCTTCTAACAGACTACTGAGTGCGGTGATATTTCCTTTACTTCCTTTAATAAAATTTTCGGCGAAATGCGGTTTGCGCTGTTTGCCGTACCACTTGGCAACAGCTTCGGCTGCCCACCCAGCGGTTTTATCGGTATGACAAGCATTGCAAGCGTTGGGTGTGCCGTACTGAGCAGACAAATCGGGACGAGGGACGTAGAAATTGTGGTCGTGGCGCACATCGTTGCCCATATAAGTGCGAGTAGGCATATGGCACACACGGCAATCGGTTTCGGCTGGGTTGCCCTTATGGAAAGTGTGCGCCTGAGAAGCGTACTTAGGCGCGTGACACTGCAAACACACTTTGCTACCTTCGGCTTTCAGCTTGCCTGTGTGAGGTGAATGACAAGAGGTACAGCGCACGTTTTGGTGATACATTTTGCTTTGTAAGAAAGACGAATATTTATAGTTTTCACCTGATACTTGTCCGTCGGGAAAATAAAGGTCGGTTACGGGCACTTCGGGCAGATATTCGTCCATTACCTCTGTTACCATAGCGTGGTGCTGGGTTACCTCTCCCCTACGCGTATGGCAAGGCATACAGGCATTGAGTTCTTGGGTTTGCGAGGCAAGGACAAACGTGCGAGTTTTCCCCTTATTCTCGGCGTGCGTTTTAGCCCCTCCGTGGCAGGACTCACAACTTACGGTGAGTTCGCTATAAGTAGTGTGATAGGAGTCGGTATAAGGGTTGAGGTTTTTTTGTAGGTTAGTGCTATGGCAAGAGGCGCACATTAGGTTCCAATTCTGTCCTGCTTGAGTCCAATGCAGGTAATCATCGGGGGGAATTACCTCGCCTGCGTATTGGTGAAACCACTTGTTTTGACGGCTATCCCACGACTGACGGAAGACTTGCTTTTTGCCGTTAGGAAAATCGGTAATATACTGTTGCAGGGGGTAATAACCAAAGGTGTACAATACCTCGTAATCTTTGTAAGACCCGTCTTCGCTTTGTGTATGGATAAAGAATTTGCCATCGCGCTTGAAGAAACGAGAAGTGATGCCATCGGCTGTGTAGGTAGCATTATTGAAATTGCCGAGTACGGTGCTATCGCTAGCGATTTGCATTGCCTTGTAATGGTCGGAGAGCGTCCATTCATTATACTCTTTTAGGTGACACAGCTTGCAGGAAGCCGAACCTATGTAGTCCTGAGGAGTTTCTTTATTAATATCATCTACGGAGGTATACGTCTCCTGATTAGTAGTTTTGAAGAATAGAAAGGTAATGCCCGCAAGGCATAATAGAACAGCAAGCGCTATCAATAGTTTTTTCGACATAAAGAAACATTTAGGCGGTTTTCTTACAGCGGGGCAAAGGTACAAAAACAATATTTAATATACAACGGATAAGACGGTTAAAAATACCAAGAAAAGAGTGCTAAAACATTACAAATTAACAAATGTATTTACTTGTATTAAAAACTCTTGCAATATTGAAACCTTTTTACTACTTTTGCGCAAAATTAAATATAGATGACAAAACTGAGATTGTTGTACTCTTGGGCTCTTTTCTTGCTGGTAACTTTTACTGTTACAGCACAGAACATAGAGGTTTCAGGTACTGTAAAAGATGAAAAAGGAGAGCCTTTATTAGGTGTATTGGTATTAATCAAAGGTACCCAGCGCGGTGCCGCTACCGATATGGACGGGAATTATACTATCCAAACCAAAGTGGGAGAAACGTTGAGTTTTTCGATTTTAGGAATGAAGACAGTAGAGAGAAAAATAACCGCCTCCACCAAACGATTAGACATTGTTCTTAAAGAAGATGTACAAGAGCTTGAAGAAATGGTGGTTACCGGCTATGGAGCTCCTAAGCTCGCTAGCCGCACCGTCGCACAAGTCGCACAAGTACAAGGTAAAGATGTGAGTGCCGCTCCGGTAGCCAGCGTATCCGATGCCTTACAAGGACGATTAGCAGGGGTAGTGGTAACCAGCGATTCAGGTCGCCCAGGTAGCAATAGCGATATCCTTATCCACGGGTATAACAACTTCCAAGGAGCACTACGAGGCGAAAGAACCCAAGAACCTCTCTATATAATGGACGGAATAGCCGTAAGCAGTAGTGTGATGAGCAGGTTCAACCCTAACGATATAGAGAGTATTACGGTACTTAAAGACGCCGCTTCTACCTCTATCTACGGAGCACGTGCCGCCAATGGGGTGATACTTATCACTACCAAAAAAGGGCGTAATAACGAGCGTACAAGCGTAACCATCAGTCACCAACTCGGTTTTACAGCGCTTACCAATGCCAGTCGTAAGTTTTTTGACGATATGATGACCCCACGCGAGTATATGGACTTTTGGATAGAAAAAAATCCTGAAGCAGTAAACTTGGCTGTAGGTAAGTTCAGTTCAAGCAAGGATGTAGCGAGACAGTCAGCAGATAAAATCTTAGCTGATAATCCTTACAATACCCGTTGGGATAAGGTTTTCTTCAGAGATTTTGTACCGTTGATACGTACTGATGTCTCTATTTCAGGAGGTACTAATAATAGTACTTATTATTTGTCGTTTGGGCACTTCAGCCAAGAGGGTTCTACAGCACCTCGCAGCGATTACCGTCGTTATACTGTCAATGGTAGTATCAATACCCAAATCACTAAATGGTTAAAAACGGGCTTCTCATTTGCAGCAGGACATACCGAGCGCGAAGGAGGCTCAACCCTCAACACCCCTAAGGTGATAGCTTTGCCACTTTACAGTCCTACTTACGAAGATGGTAGACGCAAAAACTATATCCCTGGCATCACCAGTCGTTCAGCTGGTTTCTACCACCCCGACTACTATGCCGAAACACACCCCAGCAACTCTTTCTCCGATGACTTCTTGCCTTCGGGATTCGTCTCTATAGAGCCTATTAAAAACCTCATATTCAAAACACAAGGAGGAATACAATACGGGTATGGCGAATCAGAACTAAAAGAGTTACCTTCGTTTATAGATTATAAGTTTTTCGATGATCCTAATCCTTACACTTCAGTGTCTAACAGTCGTACACTCAGAAAAACAATTACTAACACGTTAGAATATCGCTTCCTGTTAGGAGAAAACAAAAAACATAGCTTCAATGTGTTATTAGGACAAGAGTCGGTTGAAAATAGCAGTAAACAATTAGATGCTACTACTTTCGGACAACCTTCAGAAGGGCTAACAATGCTCCGACACGGTAGTAAAGATAAAAGAATAGAAGACCAAAAGACTGTAAGTACTTTCAATTCTTATTTCGGAAGAGTGGAATACTCTTATAACACTCGTTACTTCTTAGACCTATCAATGCGCCGTGATGGTTCGTCAGCTTTTGGTAAGAACAACCACTACGGTAACTTCTGGGCAATAGGAGCGATGTGGAAACTCAAACAAGAGAACTTTTTGAAAGATGTAAAATGGCTTTCAGACCTCAATTTGCGTTTCAGTACAGGGCTTTCAGGAAATGCTTTAGGAGGCTACAAACATATCACTACCATAAAACCAGACAATTTCTATCAAGGTAAAACAGCTTATACAGTAGGTAGCTTGGGTAATCCTGATCTACGTTGGGAAGAGCAACGCAAAACTACTGTAGGTCTTAATATTGTGATTGATAGAGGTACTTCTTTCAATATAGAATACTACGACCGCGAGACTTACGATATGATTTCAAGTCGAGAGCTCAATAGTACTTCAGGGCAAAATCAATTCTTTGACAATGCAGGGGGTATGCGCAACCGTGGGATAGACTTCACCTTCTCATCAGTAGTCTACAGAAGTGAAAATCAGGATTTGAGCATTCGTCCTTACTTCAACGTAAACTATAACAAGCAAGAAATAACCGCTCTTTTTGGCAATAAAACCTCTAATGTGGTTCCTTCTTCTGAAATAGGGTATAAATTAGGTCGTGCCCTTGAATGGGCTGCCGTTATCCCCAAAGGCGTAAACCCTACCACCGGACAAATGGAGTATTACATACCAGGTGATGACCGTATGGAGCAAGTAACTGATGATAATAGAGTAACAACTACTTACGACTCTAGTAAATTAGGACAAACCACAGGCAAGAAAATGCAAGCCCCTATCAATGGTGGATTCGGCTGGAATATCAGCTATAAAACTTTCTCGCTCGATATGGCATTCTCTTTTTCGTTAGAAAAATATAAGTGGAACTACGATATGAAGTACACCGAAAATCCTGACCAGTTTGGCGATCACAACCTAAGTAGAAAAATATTAGATTATTGGAAAAAACCAGGTGATAACACCCGCCACCCTAAGATAAACACTACCACTTTCGTAAATTCATCGGATGCGCGTATGATACAAGACGCCTCATTTATGCGTTTGAAAAATATTACCCTTAGCTATAGCCTCCCAAAAGAAGTTATCAAACAATTGAATTTCTTTGAAGGAGTACGCTTATATGCTACTGCCCGCAATATCTTTACGCTTACCAAATACGAAGGTGCAGACCCTGAGTACAATAATGCTATTTCATCAGGTGGCTATCCTCCTTCTCGTCAATTTACCTTAGGGGTAGATGTTAATTTTTAAAAGTATAAAACAATGAAAAAGATTTATAAAATAATAACTTTAGTAGTAGCTCCTCTGTTCTTTACCGGCTGTTTCAACCTCGACCAACAACCTTATGAAGATTTGAGCCAAGCTAACTCTTTTAAAACCGTACAAGATGCTCAATCTTGGGTGAATGGTATGTATGGTAAGTTGCGTACAAACATATACGGAAGTGCGATGTATGCTACCGACTTGCAAGCCGATTTCCTGAATATGGCTCTAAGAGACGGTACTAACGAAACGATTACAAACTTTCAAAACTGGACGTTGTTTACTGTCAATAATGCAGCTACAGCAACTATTTGGCAACGCTATTTTGGGGCAATACAAAATATAAATATAGGTTTAGAGGGGATTCCTACTATTACTATTCCCCAAGAAAATTACCGCACCGATGCGGCACAGATAAAGCACAATATGGGCGAATTGTATTTGGCACGTGCTTATTACTACACCTATCTGCTTACGCATTATTGCCCTACCGACGAGGCTTCAGCTTATGGATTGCCTTTGCTAAGCGGGCCTACTATCAACAATTTTCCTAACAGAAGTACAGTAGGACAGACTTACGACTTTATTTTGGCCGATATAGCACAAGCTGAAACTCGCCTTAGTGATGTAACAGGAGCTTTAGGGTCAGAGAAGTTTACCAAAGATGCAGTTGCAGCACTCAAAGCGCGAGTATTGCTTTATAGAGGCAAGTGGGCAGAGGCTTATGCCGCAGCTACTTCAATTATAGGTAGTCGTTATAGCTTAGTGAGTAGTAGTAGTGATTTAGAAAAGGTATGGAAAGATGATGATACTGCAGAAAGTATTGTACAGCTTTATGCTAAATACGATGTAGGTAATACAGCAGAGTTACCATCAGCCAATGACATTTATTTGGGCTACCAAAAAGAGTGGAATTATAGATTGCGTAGGTATGAAATAAGGTATTTGCCAAAAGCAATACCTACTCAAGATTTCGTAGATTTGTATAATAACAGCGATTATCGTAAGTCTATTTACATCAAAAAACTTTTTGCTAATTATGGTAGTGCTACTTTCACCGATTTGTATTTGGTAAATAAATACCCTGACAATCCTCTTCTAAAACAAACATCAGGTATCTCCCCTACTTATATGCATCGTCCTAAGGTATTTCGTATTGCTGAGATATACTTAATAGCAGCCGAAGCCGCTTATAAAAACGGCGATCAAACTAATGCTAAAACCTACTTAGACAGATTGCGCACCGCTCGTGGTATTGGTAGTGTAACCTATACCGACCTTTGGGCAGAGATTCAAAACGAACGCAACCGCGAACTCGCTTTTGAGGGCTTCCGTATGGCAGATATCAAGCGTTGGAATTTGGGCGTAGTACGTGGTACCCCTCAGAACCTCAGTGCTATTGTTTCAGACCCTGCTGACCAGTATTATCAGCTTAATATCCCTGCGGGGAATTATAAAATGGTTTGGCCACTTTCTCCAAGTGACATTCTCTATGAACAAGGTAGAGCCAATTGGCAACAAAACCCAGGTTGGTAAAACAATGATTAATTGCTAATACAATAAAGAGATTTCAAACATATTTAAAATAAAAAAGCGGTCTTAATAGACCGCTTTTTTTATTATCATTTTAACTATTATCTCCAAAAATAGTAGGCTACTACTGATATAAAGATAATACTAAGAATATTCAATACAAAACCTGCTTTTATCATATCGCGCTGACTTACCTTGCCCGTACCGTAAGCTATGGCATTAGGAGGCGTAGCTACAGGTAACATAAAGGCACAAGAGGCTCCTATACCTATGATAAGTGAAAGACCCAAAGGATTAACTCCTAAGTTTTCGGCTACCGATATGAAGATAGGCACTAAGAGAGCTGCACTGGCGGTATTACTGGTAAATTCAGTTAGGAAAATGATAAAGGTAGCTACCATAAGTCCTATTACAAAATAGTTGCTATCAGCGATGAGAAACTGCACAGAGTCTACCAATGCCTTACTCGCTCCCGATTGTGTAAGGATAACGCTTAGTGAGAGTCCGCCTCCGAAGAGCATTAGCACACCCCAATCGGTGTTTTCTTGTATTTGTTTCCATTCGGCAACACCAAACAAACATACAAACACGGCAGCAATCATTGCTACCACTGCATCAAAGTCTTTGATTTTCTCGATGCCTATAAAAGATGTGAGCGTTTCGTTAATCAGGTCGCTAAATATCCAGCAAAGGGCTGTGATAAGGAAGATGAGAATGGTAAGATACTGCTTGCCGTTGAGCTTATCTACTACTCCTTCAGTAGAGGTGATTTTAATGTTTAGTTTCGGACGGAACACTACGTACAACGTACCAATCATCAAAGGCATTAAACCTAAGACTGTAGGCATACCATAGCGCAACCATTCTGAGAATGTGATATTCAGTTGAGAGGCGACAATGGCATTCGGTGGACTACCTACCAAGGTACCCATACCTCCTATGCTCGCACTATAAGCAACCCCGAGTATCACAAAAGCATACGTACCTTTATTACTTTCGTAGTCGATGTTTTTAAGCAAACCCATTGCCAAAGGGATAATCATTGCAGCAGTAGCTGTATTACTGATACCCATAGAGAGCAAAGCCGTAGCCAAAAAGAGGAAGAATACCGCCAACAGGAAATTACCTCTGGCTATAGCAATCACCTTATGAGCGATGTACTTGTCAAGCTTTTGTACGCTCAGGGCAGTAGCAATAGCGAAACCTCCAAAGAATAGGAAGATTGTAGGGTTTGCAAAAGCTTGTAGGGCACTTTTGGTACTCTCTAAGCCCAAGAGTATTGCCAATACAGGAACTAAGAGTGCTGTAACGGTAATGTGTATGGCTTCAGTAAGCCACAAGATAGCGACAAAGGCAAGGAGTGCCAAGCCTTTATTAGTAGGCTCTTCATAAGGAAGCAAGCCATAGAGTAAAAAGCCTACCGCCAATGCGATGGCTATAATCACGGAACGTTTGATGTAATTGGTCAGCATATATTAGGGTTTTTGTTATTAGCAAAGCACGTAAGCAATTTACGGTTTTATCTTCACCGCATATTTCTTTTCCGAAACAATTACAATCCCTTTTTGGAGCAAAAGATTATTCGGCAAACTTATCTGTTCGCCTTCTGTTGTTTTCAAAAGAGTATAGAAAGACTTTATATCGATTATTTTAGCCTCGATAGGATAATCTTTATCTAAAATCTTAATCGTATCACCTATTCTAAACGGAGAAGAGAAAAACACGATAATCCCCGCTGTAATATTGCTCAAAATCGACCATTGGGCAAAAAACGCTACCCCTATTACGGTAAGTATCGAAGTAACAAAAAGGAATAGCTGTTCGGTTTTTATTCCCCAAATAGAGACAATGGTAAGAGCAGCGAGCGCATAAATAAAATAATCTATATACTTCTTTACCAAATGGGTACGACTCTCTACGAACTCCGCTTTTTTTCCGAACTTATTGATGATGGAGTTCACCAAGTAACGCAAAGCAATAAAGACCACCAATGTAATGGCAGTAGCAATAATTTGATATAGGTAGTCTTGTATATAGTTCATATAACTTTACTTCGCGATATTCACAGCACGAGTTTCACGGATTACCGTTACTTTCACTTGACCTGGGTAGGTCATATCGGTTTGGATTTTTTGCGATAAGTTGAATGATAGTTCTGCGGCTTTATCGTCGGTTACTCTTTCGCTTTCTACGATTACACGTAACTCACGACCTGCTTGGATTGCATAGGCTTTCTTCACACCTTGGAAGGTGAAGGCAGTGTCTTCGAGGTCTTTTAAGCGTTGTATATATGAGTCAAGCACTTGGCGGCGCGCTCCTGGGCGTGCTCCACTAATAGCATCGCATACTTGTACGATAGGCGAAAGCAAGGAGGTCATCTCAATCTCGTCGTGGTGTGCCCCGATAGCATTGCACACTTCGGGTTTTTCGCCATATTTCTCTGCCCATTCCATACCGAGGAGAGCGTGAGGAGTCTCACTTTCTATCTGCGGTACTTTACCGATGTCGTGCAAGAGTCCGGCACGTTTGGCGAGTTTAGGATTTAAGCCTAATTCGGCTGCCATTACGCCACAGAGTTTGGCCACCTCGCGTGAGTGTTGCAAGAGGTTCTGACCATAAGAAGAACGGTATTTCATACGTCCTACACATTTTACTAACTCGGGGTGCAATCCGTGGATACCGAGGTCAATCACGGTGCGTTTACCTATTTCTACAATTTCTTCTTCTATTTGTTTAGTAGTTTTTTCTACGACTTCCTCAATGCGTGCAGGGTGGATACGCCCGTCGGTTACGAGCTTGTGCAAAGAAAGGCGTGCGATTTCGCGACGTACCGAGTCGAAGCAAGAGAGAATAATCGCTTCGGGGGTATCGTCTACAATGATTTCGACCCCAGTAGCTGCTTCGAGGGCACGGATATTGCGCCCTTCACGACCGATGATACGACCTTTCACCTCGTCAGACTCGAGATTGAATACCGATACGCAATTGTCTACTGCTTCCTCAGTGCCTATACGCTGAATGGTGTTGATGATGATTTTGCGCGCTTCTTGGTGAGCAGTAAGTTTGGCTTCCTCAATGGTGTTTTGGATATAAGCCATCGCGTCGGCTTGGGCTTCACTGCGCAATGAATCGGTGAGTAGTTTCTTAGCTTCTTCGGCAGACAAGCCTGAAATAACCTCTAATTGTTGTACTTGACTTTTGTGTAGGCGGTCTATTTCTTCTTGTTTTTTGTCGAGGGTTTGCAAGCGAAAGTCGGCTTCTTCTGTTTTCTTTTCCAACTCATCTTTTAAGCGCTTATTTTGTGCCAATTCATTGGACACTTGCGACTCTTTATCGCGTATACGCTTCTCAGCCTCTGCCATTTTTTTATCTTTGGCAGTGATTGTTTTTTCGTGTTCAGCTTTTAGTTCAAGGAACTTCTCTTTTGCTTGGAATATCTTGTCTTTTTTGATATTTTCAGCTTCAGCTTTAGCATTTTTCAGAAGAACGTCGGCTTCATTCTTAGCGTTGAGAATGATTTTAGAGGCGTTCTTCTTTTCCAGCGATTTGGCGATAGCGAACCCTATAAAAAGGGCAATGATAAAAACTGCAATACTTATAATAACTGTACTATCCATCTTTGTTGTTTAAAAAATAAAATATTGATATAAAAAATGCCTATATTGATTAATATGTTTCACGTAAAACTCTGAAAAACAGGTTTAGGGATACTCAGTGGGGCAAGTATCCGGCAACTGAAGACCGGCGCGCTTTAGCCGCTGTAACTCTCCCTTTTGTGAAATGTTAATGTTGAGTTTACCGAAAGGACAATCAATATAGGCAGTAAGTTTTCTATGTAAAGGAACGTGTTTTAACCTATTTGGTTTAGGGCGTTGTACACCTGTGCTAAGGTTTCTTTGAGGGATTCATCTTCGTGCGTTTCGTTGAGTTTGGCTTGTTCTATTTCTCTTGCCAAAGCGATAGCGCACATTGCTAAACCATCTTGTTTATCGCGCAGTTCATAAACGGTTTCAAAATCTTGAATCATATCGTTTATCTTTTTAGCGGCTTTTCTAAAACCCTCTTCCTGTTGTGGAGCAATGGTTAAAGGGTATAACCTATCGGCTACCGAAAGTTTAATTCTCAATCCGTCCTGTTCCATTGCTATTGTTTAGTAAGCTGAGTGATACACGCATCGATTTCGCGAATGAGCGTATTGAGCTTCAATTTAGTTTCTCTTTTATTATCTTTACTGCCTAATATACGGTTGGCTATGGCGAGTGTTTCGTTCTTCTCTTTCAGTGTAGTGATAGTGCTTTCAAGCGACTGTTTCTCACTGCGAAGTTCTTCAATGGTTTGTTTTAGCTTGCCATTTTCTTCCCTAAGACTATTAAATTTGCTCTGTAAGACAATGGCTTTCTCTTCTAATAACGCTACCAACTTTTTTAAATCACTCATCAAACAGCGAACTTTGTATATTTGGGGCAAAAATACGCTTTCTTTTTTAAAAAAGCAATTTTTTTAGAAAATAAATGAAACTGAGAATTGTAAGATTTTCATAATCAACATAAAAAAGGACTTTTAAGTTTTAAAGAAAGTCATACCTCAGCGTTGTTATAAATGAAAATCACTTGATTGTATTATAAGTTGATGATTTTCTTTGCTTAGTTTTAACAAAAGAGACTAATAATCAGTGTTATGTTATAACGAACTGATATTAAATTAAAGCTCTTCTTTATTTTGTTGTTTTGCTAATAGGTAATTTACCGCAGTAGCAGCAGCGTGTAACCCAAAAGCGGCTGGCATAAAGCTAATGGTACCATAGAAAGACTTTTTATAGTCGAGACCTTCGGTGCGTTGCATAGAGTCCTTGGAAACTATTTCGGAAGAGAATACGGCTTTTATACCGGAATGAATACGCTCGTTTTTGAGTCGTTTGCGAATAAACTTTGCCAACGGACAGTTATACGTTTTCATCAGGTCGGTTACTTTTATTTGGGAAACATCGGTAGCACCTCCGGCGCCCATACAACTCACGAGTTTTACGTGTTTGCGTTTAGCTGCAAGAATAAGGTTCAGCTTAGGGGTAATACTATCGATACAGTCGATAACATAATCGAAGTCGGGCGTTACGATTTCCCAAGCGCGCTCAGGAGTGAGGAATTCGTGAATGACGGTGAGTTTCAGCTCGGGGTTGATATCCAAAAGACGTGCTCTCATCACTTCGGTTTTGGCTTGCCCTATCGTAGAATGAAGGGCGGGCAACTGGCGGTTGATATTAGAGAGGGAAACGGTATCAGCATCGACAATAGTGAGAGCTCCTACGCCTGCACGAGTTACAAATTCGGCAGCATAAGAGCCTACGCCCCCTAAGCCTGCAATGAGGATATGGGCATTTTGCAAAGTGGTAATACCTTGTTGTTTAATTAAAAGCTCTGTACGTTCTAACCAATGATTATTCATATTCAAAAAAAGCCCCATCGCAAAGGAAGGGGCTTATAAATCGCTTTTATAGTGCCGATAACAGTGCTTGTCTGCAAGGACACTTTCTACGTTGCAAAGGTAGAAAATATTTTTAATCCTGCAATGAAATTTTCATTTTTTCTCTTACTATTTTTGTAATAGCCTCATTTTCAATATAATTTGAGATAAGACTTTTTATATTATTTCTCAAATCTTCTGCTCTATTTTTGAAATAACATTCAAAAAGTAATGTATTACTTTTATGATAGCATTCAGAGAGTTCCTTTCGTCTTGTGCAATAGGACAAACTTTACTTGATTCAATGGGAAAATAAGTATTAAGATCAAACAGAACTCTAGTATGAGAGCAAATGTTTCGAATATAAACAATCGCTCTAAAATAATTATCAAATATTTTAATGTTTTTTATACCATAGTAGTTAGCTATTTTTTCTTTAATAGCATTGTCTTTCAGTGCTTTAAATATTTTATAGATACTTCCTAAAGTCATAAACTCCAAAGTTTTCCAAGCAGGAGCATATTTATCATTAGTGTATTTTTTATGATGCCTTGAAATTACTTTATTTTGTTTCTTAAAGAACTCAGTATAATAGTTAGGTAATTTACAAATAAACTCCTTTCGCATAATTTTAGGGTCTGCAAACCAAACAGGTTTATCTTTATAAAAAGAAGACACAATATAGATTATCTGAGTTCGTAGATTAATTTCTATTCTACTCAACACCTTAATTAACAGGTGCCTAAAATCCATATCTAAATAATACAGATCAATAATTGTTGAAAATTGAGTGTTTTCAGCAAAAACATGATTTTTGGTATCCTCTTGAAAATAGAACCAATAAAATCCTAAGCGATAATAGCCTACATCTCTGAGAATTTCCTCCGCTTTTTTTTCATTGTCAAAATGCATACCTCTTGTTTTGAGAATAGCAATTTGCTCTTCAATAGTTTTTACTTCTTTTCCCATAATGGTGTTTTTTTTCTGTTTTTTTGTTTGAAAAACTCCTCCTTTTTTTGTGATATAGAGGAGTCCTTTCCTTTTTTTATTAAAACTTGCCTGCATTGCGCCTAAATCCTTTTTAGAATTGAAAAGTTCGATTGATACATTATGCGAATCAAGATAATGCTTGATAAAACTGAGACTAGCAGATAGGTCTAAACTTTTTGTTTTTAAATTCATAAAATGTTTTTTTATGGGTGCAAAGTTACGGAATAAAAAGCTTTTTTAACCTGGTTTAAAAATAAGTTATCAACAGAGTTATCAACTATAGGGTGTTTGTTAATCATTATAATTGAAGTCAAAAAAACTTATCTGATATAAAAATAGAGCAAACATACAAAATTAATTTAGGGAAAAAAAAGCCCCTTAGAAGTAAAAGAAAAATAAAGAAAAACAAAATAATATAACTAAATTATTTAATAATGAAGAGATTAATAACTTTGCCAAAGGGGCGACTCGCACCTTTGGCAAAGTTTTTTATCTAATAAAAACAAGTGTATTTCCTTCTGAAAACTTTTCTGAAAACGCATATCCATCAGCGTTAAACCCTTTCAAATCTTCTACTGAGCGAATCTCTTTTTCTGCTAAAAAACGCACCATACGACCCCGTGCTTTCTTCGCATAAAAACTAACGACTTTTAGTGTATCTCCTTTATAATCTTTGAAGATAGGTGTAATCACGGGCACTTTTAGCTTTGTGGTATCAATTACCTTAAAATATTCTTCACTGGCGAGATTGATAAACAATTCTCCTTCTTGCAATTCGTCGTTCAATGCCTGAGTGATTTTGTCTTTCCAAAAAGCATATAGATTTGTAGCCTTCCCTACGGGTAGTTTGATGCTCATTTCCAACCGATAAGGAGCGATAAGGTCTAAGGGTTTAAGCAGTCCGTATAACCCCGAGAGAATACGCAAAGACTTTTGTAACTTATCAATTTGCGTTTCGGAGAGTGAATAGGCATCGAGTCCCTCATACACATCGCCATTGTAAGCAAAGAGTGCCGGACGCGCATTTTGTGGGGTAAAAGGCAATGAGAGCTGTTGGTGTCGTTGCCAATTCAGGTCGGCGAGCTTTTGGGAGATATGCATCAGGTTTATAAGTTGCTTTGGAGAGAGTGCTTTAAGGGCAGTGCTTACCTCGCCAATTTCCTTTGGGAAAATAGCCGAAGAGTGTACGGTAGTAGGTAGGGCTGATGTTTCGTTAATGGTTTTGGCGGGAGAGATAACGATTTTCATAGTGATATATAATTAACGGGGCAAAGTTACAAAACAATTGACAATTCGCAATTGATAATTGACAATTGACAATTGACAATTGACAATTGAATAGGGGAGAGGCATTAGATAGACTTTAAACGGAACTATGATGGCTTTATAGTGGGTCTTCAGTGGGTCTACAGTGGCTCTACAGTGGGTCTACAGTGGCTCTACAGTGGGTCTACAATGAAGACTAACCAAAGATTAATAGAATACTAATAGAACTTACAATGTTGTTACTATCAACTGTATCTCTCGTTCTGTGGGTCGAACTTGCCCGAGCTAAAATAATTAACTACTATTTTTCATTGTTATTTAAAAAGAAATGCTTATCTTTGCGCGAATAAACACCCGTGTAACTTGCACTATGAAATACATTATTACCCTTATGGGATTATTTACTTTTGGAATGACTCACGCTCAGATTCAGCGTGTAGAACCGCCTTTTTGGTGGGAAGGAATGCACTACAACCAAGTGCAGGTATTGCTCTATGGCAAAAACATCGCTCAGTACAATGTGGAGAGCGATTTGCCTATTGTAAACATACTGAAAACAGAAAACCCTAACTATCTGTTTGTAACCGTCGATACCAAAGATAAAAAAGCGGGCAACTATACCATTTCGCTATTGCAAAAGAAAAAGAAAGTGGGCAGTGTTCGCTACGAATTAAAAGCGCGTCGTGAGGGCTCGGCTTACCGCAAGAGTTTCGACAGCAGCGATGTGGTTTACCTGATTATGCCCGACCGCTTTGCTAATGGTAAACCCGACAACGATTCGCACCCCGCACTTACTGATAAGCTCAACCGCTCAGATTCTTTCGGTCGTCACGGGGGGGACATTCAGGGGATTATCGACCATTTGGATTATATACAATCCTTAGGAGCTACGGCTATATGGAGTACGCCCTTATGTGAGGACAACGAACCACAACATTCTTATCACACTTATGCCCAAACCGATGTGTACAAAATAGACCCGCGTTATGGTACTAATGAAGAGTACCGACAGCTCTCAGCGGCTTTGCACAAGCGCGGTATGAAGCTCATCAAAGACTATGTAACCAACCACTGGGGCAGTCAGCATTGGCTCGTGAAAGACCTGCCTTGCTACGACTGGTTACACCAATTTCCTGGTTATGGACAGAGCTCTTTTAGGATAACTACTCAGATGGACAGCAATGCCTCGGACTGGGACAAAAAGTACTGCGAAAAAGGTTGGTTTGCGCGTTCTTTGCTCGACCTCAACCAAGCGAATCCATTGGTATTAAACTACCTCACCCAGAACGCGATTTGGTGGATAGAATACGCCGACCTCGACGGTTTGCGTGTGGATACTTATCCGTATAACGACAAAGCAGGCATTGCCCAATGGACGAAAGCCATTACTGATGAATATCCTTATTTGAACATTATGGGCGAGGTATGGCTTACTGAAAGCGCACAAGTGTCGTATTGGCAAAAGGATAGCCCTATTAGTGCGATACAAAGCTATAACACCTACCTGCCTACGGTAATGGACTTCCCGCTCTTCGATGCAATAGGTGAGGCTTTCCGTACCACACCTTCGTGGGACAAAGGTATGATGCAACTCTACGACAACTTTGCGAACGACTTTCTGTATAAAGACATCAACAATCTGCTCATCTTTGCAGAAAATCACGATACGGCACGTATCAATCACGTATATCCTAAGATAGAGGATTATAAAATGATTATCACATTGCTAGCAACGGCACGAGGCATTCCACAACTGTACTACGGTAGCGAGATAGCAATGGCAGGCGACAAGAGTAAAGGTGATGGCGATATACGTCAGGATTTTCCTGGTGGCTGGGCAGGCGATACGCAGAACGCTTTTAGCGCTTCGGGGCGTACGGCTACTCAGAAAGAGTATTACGATTTTACGGCTAAACTCTTCAATTGGCGTAAGGACAAAGCCGTAATTCACTATGGGAAAACCAAGCAATACTTGCCTGAAAATGAAGTGTATGTCTATTTCCGTTACAACGATACCGAGACCGTAATGGTAGTGCTCAACAACAGTGATAAGCCCCAAACGCTCCACCTCAACCGCTTTGCCGAGAGTTTGGCGGGATTTTTGAGGG
>ERZ772924.320-NODE-320-length-23845-cov-2.942413_pt1 | contig 23845 bp, 15 predicted proteins | sample MGYA00512116_ERZ772924 | MGnify/ENA primary metagenome ERZ772924 (study PRJEB29015, sample SAMEA2737920) | human oral metagenome | biome: human oral; feature: human-associated habitat; material: dental | place: China | collected 2134 ...
ATCGTTACCCAACTGCAAAAAGGTAAGGTTAAATCTGTTGTTGAATAAGGATTTGAGGTTGGAAGTTTGTGAGGTATTGAGTTGTTGAGTTTATGAGTTTGGGAGTGAATTAGTAAGTTTGCTAACCCTATAAACCCATTACGCTCAACAACCAATAAGCTTATAAAGCCAAACACTCATAAACTCAATAACCCACCAACTCAATAACTCACACAACTCATAAACTCAAAAAAACTCAAATTATGGCTAAACAAGAAATGAAATACGAAGAGGCTGTGGCACAACTAGAAGCAATTGTTCGCCGAATGGAAACTGGCGAACTCAACCTCGACTCGCTTGCCGATGAACTGAAAAAGGCTCAAAAACTTATCAAGATGTGCAAAGACAAATTAACCAAGACCGACGAGGAAATAAAGAAAATGCTGGAAGAAGAGGGTTAGCCTCCTTTTATTGCTCTAAGTACATGGTTGTTTTTGAATCGCTTTCAACTGCTTATGAATATTAGCGTTGAAATTGTCTTGACTGTAACCTTTCTGAACGAAGACAAAATTGAGAGAATAGTCAAGACAACTTCTAATAATAATTGAGATGAGATAATTCATGCTGTCGTTTTTATCCATACTTCCACTTGTTATCATCATCGGCCTTTTTTCCCTCGGATGGTGGTACTCCTCTCCAAAGCAGAAAGGCAAACGGGGTGAACAGAGAGTAAATGACATCCTTTCCCGTTTACCGAAAGAATACCATATATTGTGTGACATTGTGTTGAGAACAAAAAAAGGCACAACACAAATCGACCACATCGTTGTTAGCAAGTATGGCATCATTGCTATCGAAACCAAGAACTATCGAGGCAATATATACGGAGATGATAACCGCAAGGAATGGACGCAGCTTATAGTCACCAAAGTTACTTTTGCGAAAAAATGGTGGAAAACATACACGTACGTTACAAAGAAGCATTTTTATAACCCTGTTAAGCAATCTGCAGGTCATACTCTCAAAATTAAAGAGCTGCTAACCGCTTATCCACATGTCAAAATTGTGTCTATTGTCGTGTTTACTCGCGAGGCCGTGTTGAATAACGTCAAGAGTAACCATCATGTCATTTACGAAGACAAACTCTTGGAGGTGATAAGTGGATATAAAGCGACATACCTGACAGATAATGATGTTCAAACCATACTTACAATACTCAATGAAAACAATATAAGAGAGAGCGTAAGCGACAGACAACATATTAAGAACATACAGGCGACAGCAAGAGAAGTCAATGAAACTATCAAACAGGGTGTCTGTCCAAAGTGTAGAGGCCATCTTATAGAGCGACGAGGTAAATACGGCACTTTCTATGGTTGCTCAAATTATCCACAATGTAGATTCACTGTAAGACAGAGGCATAAATGATTTCAATGTCTTAATTTGCTTACCTTTTATTGAAGTCAAGATATCTTCAAACTCAACAGCTAAAAAACACACAATCTCGCAGAGTTAAAAAATTACGACATATTTTACAAAACGCAATCTATTCGCCACTCCTTCTAGCGAAAACTAACGCCCAAAAGCATGTTATTTAGCAGGAATTTCGGTCTTTCACATTCTATTTTTTGTCTATTTTTGAGCATAACACAAGCAAAATGCACCATTTTGCCTTTCTAGAATGTCGCCGACTCGCAAATTTTCGCCACCCCTAAAACGACTTTTAATGGTCAAAACACCACCTTTTTGAGCACATTTTTCCTCTAAGCATATCCTTCTTTACCATTCACAGCCCCCAAAAAGCCAACATACAAGATGCAAGAATATACATTCCACCTTGCATTTTGCGGCATTACGTCTTGCATTTTGCAGCATTTTACCTTGCATTTAGCAGCAAAACGCCTTGCGTTTTGCCGCATTTTACCTTGCGTTTTGCCGCTAAATGCGGTGCAATTTGCTGCAAATAGCACTTATTTTGTTGTTAATTGCCCACCATTCTGCATAATTACGCATTTTTATACGGCAAATCGGCTTGCTTAACCTTACAGGCTAATGCCAATTTTCTGCCCCAAAAAACCTCCGCGAGAATTGAATATTTGCCACCGAATGGGCAATTGGTGAACGGCGAGGGCACTCTCGATGTTAAAATTTACACCGAAAACTTTACGCTCTCCCAAAAATACAAGATGTGTTTAACAATAAACAGGGCAAAGATAAGCATAAGGCATTTCGCGTTATGCAATACAAATCTTAGCAATCCTTATGCCCGATGAGGGTCAAAACGCTACTGATTAACGCGTGCAACAAGCAATAAAAAGACATTAAGCCAACAAGTTGCAAGCCAGTAAGCCCGCTAACGTAAGCGCCACAAAGAATGCCACAACACCCGCGCAACCCTTTCGTTGCGGTTCGCCAAGATAATCGTTGGTGCTAGAAGGTTCAGGCCTATGCGCGTTAGTGCCGTAAACACCTCTCCTACGCTTAGGAACATCCCGCTGCATCAGTTGGTTATACTTGTTCCAAAGTTTAAGGTATGTGGGGTCTGTTTCGCCCTTCACCATCTTCATATAGTTCAGTCGGTCGCGCAAAACTGCATACAAGGTGAGGTATTCACCATGCCCCCTAGTCTTACCATGTTGCTCACGATAAGCGTGCAAGGCTGCTCTGGCAGTCTCCCAATAGCCATAACGTTCCCACATATATAACAAACTGCGTATCTGCCGTGCATATTCGCGCGTTACGTTCACCTTATGGCTCACCACAACGCCCGTAACCTGCTGCCTTCGTCCACGTCGTTGCAAGCGCGTTTTGCGGTCGTTCAGCCTAAATCCGTACTTCTCAACGATGCCAGAAACCTGCAAATAGAAACTTCCCGTTGGGCGCAGCACATCCTTGTCGCTGCTAAACGACATGTCATCGGCATAGCGCGAGTAGGTTGCCCCTATGCGTTGGGCGGCGGTAGCCAACTCTTCGTCCATCTTTTTGCACACCATATTCGAGAGTGTTGGCGAAGTGGGAAATCCCTGCGGCAATACATCGCCCTGCGGTTCGGCAGCAGTACACAGCCCCGAAAGCAGGCGTGCGGCCTCGGCAGAGCACTTTAAAGGCTCTGCCAACAAAACGTCTTCCACCATTTGCCTAGTAATGGAGGGGAAGAAATCTTTGATGTCGATGTTCAGGATGTAGCGTTTGCCCAGATGCTGTTGGGCATTTTGCACCACCGAACGCCCCTTCACAAAGCCGTAACACCAAGTTGTGGGTTCGTAATACTGCTGCAACAAGGCATTAAAGCCCTTTAACATGTACAACAAACTCTGATGGGGAGCCACGATAGCACGCGTTCCGCCGTGCTTTTTGTGCATGCGGTAGCGTTTTGCTCGGCGGTTGTCTTTACTAGTGTCTGCAAAGCAAAGCATCTGGTTTCGCCTGAAACCCGAATGCTCACCAATGTTGTAGGCCAAGGTATTAAGTACATTGGTCAGTTCGTCGGCCGAGTATATGTATTGCAATTGGTTGCCTATTAGTGCTTTTAGGTTTACATCTCTATCAGTTCGGGCCATGCTATCTAGGGTTATATCGTAAAAATATAGGAACGCCGTAGAAGTTTACTTTATGGTAAAACCCATTTACCATAAACGATACTTTGTATCAAACTCTGACGAATACATCAGAAACTACCTCTAAATTTCTTCGGCTATTCCTATACGTTGGCAAAGATAAACATTTCTTTTTATACTACAAGCGTTGCGTTATATGGTTTATGATTTATTTACATTTTGGCATATACGCTGCAATTTCACTTCACAAAAAAGGCACAAAAGATGCGAGCAGAACCGCAAACGCCACTTTTGAGCACACAATTAGCTTGCGAAAGGGAACTTACGCCCCCTTCTTTCGCCTGCAAATGCAGTTTTTTATGCGCACACACAATAATGCGCAACGAGAGTCGTTATATAATAACGTATACGTACACATATAAAAAACATCATTAATGATTGAATATATCAAGGGCGACTTGGCCGAACTTACCCCAGCAATGGCTGTGATTGAGGCGGCCGGGGTGGGCTATGCGCTCAACATATCGCTGAATACATACACCGCTATCCAAGGTAAAGACAAGGTAAAGTTCTTTGTTCACGAGGCATTGGTAACGGGCGGGCGCGACGATTCGTACACGCTTTATGGGTTCGCCACGCGTCAAGAGCGCGAACTTTATCGCTTGCTTATCAGCGTTTCGGGCGTTGGAGCCAATTCGGCACGCATGATTCTTTCGGGAATGTCGCCCGCCGAACTGTGCAATGTCATTGCCGCCGGCGACGACAAGATGCTGAAAACCGTTAAAGGCATTGGCGCAAAGACGGCGCAACGCATCATCGTAGACCTGAAAGACAAGATTGTTACAAGCGGAGTGGCCCAAGAATTGTCGGTACCCACAAACGCAAACGCCACGGTTATGAACACAGCCGTGAAGGACGAGGCCGTGGGCGCACTTACCATGCTGGGCTTTGCACCGGCAGCATCGGCCAAGGTGGTGGTTGAAATACTGAAAGAACAACCCGAACTGCCCGTTGAACAGGTGGTGAAAGCGGCGTTGAAAATGATAAAGTGACCCTGAAAGGCGTGCTGCGAAGTAAGAAAATAAAAAGGACGTTGATGGTGGTACTCGTCATTTGCTTGGCGGGTTATGCCCTCGCTTTGCCCTTTGTGCAAGACAACAGAGGGCGAAGGCAAAACAACCGCACGCAAAGAAACGCCAACACGGCACGTACAAGAAACGCCAACACGCCCCAAAACAACACGCCTCAACGCGACGTGGAACGCCCCACCCTACCCGAAGACGAGCAACCGGAAGACACAACGCTGGTGATTGACAACGAAGACACACCTGAAACACAAACCAACGACAACCCCCAAACAGCCCCTGCAACACCGCTTTGGCGCGTGCAGCCCACTACGCCCACCACTTATGGCGACCTATGGCAAAACGCAATGGACCTGAAACGTCCTGAAAACATGAAACAGGGGGTGGAATATAACGACACGCTTGACCGCTATCTGCTTGGAACGAAATGGGGAAGGACGTATCTGGGAACGCCTATCATGATGACACCCGACGAATATCGGCGTTGGAGCGAACGACAAGCACGCAACAGCTTTTTCAGGAAAAAGAACGACGAGATATATAAGGCGAAAGGCAAAGAGAAGTTCGACTTCACCGACATGCACTTCGACTTAGGTCCTGCCGAAAAGATATTCGGACCTGGCGGTGTGCGCATCAAAACGCAAGGTTCGGCAGAAATTCGTTTCGGCGCTACACTTAAAAACATCGACAACCCGTCTATACCCATCCGTAATCGCAAGACTACGACGATGAACTTCGACGAGAAGATTAACATCAACATGAACGGTAAGGTGGGAGATAAGGTGAACATGAACCTAAACTACAACACCGATGCCACCTTCGACTTTGATGCGCAGAGCCTTAAACTGAAATACGACGGTAAGGAAGACGAGATAATAAAGCTTGTTGAGGCTGGCAACGTGAGTTTTCCAGCCAACTCATCGCTCATCAAGGGGGCCAGTTCGCTCTTCGGCATACGTACTGATTTGCAGTTTGGTAAGCTGAAAATGCAACTCGTGGCCTCGCAAAAGAAATCGTCGTCGAAAAGCGTTTCTTCGCGCGGAGGCGTGCAACTAACGCCTTTCGAGTTGGATGCGGCCAACTACGAAGAAAACCGACACTTCTTTCTTTCGCACTATTTCCGCGACAAGTACGACGAGTGGATGGCCTCGTTACCCACCGTTAAGAGTGGCGTCAGCATCAATCGCGTGGAGGTTTGGGTAACAAACAAGACGGGAACAACCACTAACACGCGCAATATCGTGGCCCTTACCGACCTTGGCGAGGTGAGCCACATCTCTAATCCGCTGTGGAGCGCATCGGGATTGGTGCCTGCCAACAACGCCAACTCCGAATATCCGGCGATGGTTAGCACATACGTTGCAGCCCGCAACATCGACCAAACGTCGACAACACTCGACGGAATAGCGGGTTTCGTGGGCGGAAACGACTACGAAAAACTTCAAAACGCACGACTACTTCAACCCTCCGAGTACACCGTTAACACCACGATGGGCTACATTTCGCTAAGGCAAGGCCTGCAAACCGACCAGGTTTTGGCCGTGGCCTACGAGTACACTTACGGCGGAAACACCTATCAAGTGGGCGAATTTGCTGCCGACAACACCGACACCAATCAGGCGTTGTTCGTTAAATCGCTCAAAAACACCAGTAACAACCCGCGGCAAGGCAACTGGCATTTGATGATGAAGAACGTGTATTATCTGGCAACTTCGGTTGAGAAAGAGCGTTTCCGTCTAGACATCAAGTATCAAAGCGACACCACAGGCGTTTACCTTACTTACATTCCCGAAACGCAAGTAAAAGACCAGCCCTTAATTAGAGTAATGGGCGCAGACCGCCTTGACAATAACAATAAAGCGCACGCTAACGGCTATTTCGACTTCGTTGAAGGCTATACCATAAGCAATGGGCGCGTGTTCTTGCCCAAAACACAGCCCTTCGGCAAGCACCTGTACAACTATCTTCGGGCCAAGGGCGTGCCAGATGCCGTTGCTCGCAGCTACACTTACGAGCAACTGTACGACTCGACCAAAACCATTGCCAAACAAATTGCCGAGAAAAACAAGTTCATCCTTACCGGGCAGTATCGCGGAACCAGTGCCAACGTCATTTCGCTTGGTGCATACAACGTGCCGCAAGGTTCGGTTGTGGTTACGGCTGGCGGCGTTAGGCTCACCGAAGGCGTAGATTATACCGTGGATTATTACGCCGGCGAGGTTACAATCCTTAACCAAAGCATCTTGGATGCAGGCACAGCGGTGAACGTTTCGCTAGAAAGCAACACCGACTACGGCCAACAACGCAAAACGATGTTCGGCCTAAACTGGGAATATAACTTCTCGAAAGACCTGCAACTAAGCGGTACCTTGCAGCACCTGACAGAGCAAGCACTCACCACGAAGGTGAATATGGGTGCCGAACCGCTGAACAATACCCTCTGGGGACTGAACCTTAATTGGAAGAAAGAAAGCCAATGGCTTACCAATTTGCTCGACAAGATACCCTTCTTGCACGTTAGTCAACCCTCGCAAATAAGCTTTACGGGCGAGTTTGCCCACCTCATAGCCGGTCATGGCAAGGGAACACAAGACAATGCCTCGTATCTCGACGACTTTGAAACCACAAAAAGCTCGCTCGATGTTAGCACGCCCACCTCGTGGACGTTGGCCAGCACGCCCTCGATGTTTGCCGAACACAACGACAAAGCCACGCTTAACAGCGGATTTAACCGCAGTCGACTGGCTTGGTACACCATAGATCCGCTGTTTACTCGAAGAAGTAGCTCGCTAACGCCCTCGCATATCAAGGGCGACTTGCAACAATTGTCCAACCATTACGTGCGCGAAGTGCCCGTAAGAGAGCTTTTTCCCAACCGCGACCAAAACAGTTATGGTGGCGTTTCAACCCTATCGGTGCTCAATTTGGCCTTCTATCCGGCCGAAAGAGGACCTTACAACTTCAATCCCGACCTTAATCCCGACGGTACACTCGACAATCCCGACAAGCGTTGGGGCGGTATGATGCGCAAACTAGACACAAACGACTTTGAGGCTGCCAACATCGAGTACATCGAATTCTGGATGCTCGACCCCTTTATCTATTCTAACCGCCAGCCCAACGCCAACGACTATGGCGGCGACTTCTACCTCAACCTGGGCGAAGTGAGCGAAGACGTGCTGCACGACGGCAAGAAATTTTACGAAAGCGGCATGCCTGTCGACGGCTCACAAAGCTTTGTTACCACCCAATGGGGTAAGATACCCACCCAAGCCACCACAACCTACGCCTTTGCAACATCGCGTGGAGCGAGGGCAATGCAAGACGTTGGATTTAACGGATTGAACGATAACGAGGAGCGTTCGTTCCCCGCTTACCAGTCGTTCCTTAACGCGGTAAGGGGCAGGGTGAGTGCCGCCGTATTCGATTCGATACAGGCCGACCCCGCCAACGACAACTACCACTACTTCCGCGGCTCTGATTACGACCGTGCCGAACTGCCCATCTTGCAACGATACAAACGCATAAACAACCCCCAAGGCAACTCGCCCGACAGCGACCAACGCAGCGAAAGCTACGACACATCGTACAAGTCTACGCCCGATGTGGAAGACATCAACCAAGACTATACGCTCAACGAATACGAAAAATACTACCAATACCACGTATCGCTGCGCCCACAAGACATGGTGGTGGGCCGCAACTTCATCGTAGACAAGCGCGAGGCATCGGCCTCCTTGCGTAATGGAACCAACGAAAACGTTACTTGGTATCAGTTCCGCATCCCCGTTCGCGAATACGAAAAGCGGTTCGGCGCCATCTCCGACTTTTCTAGCATCCGTTTCATGCGTATGTTCCTCACAGGCTTTAAGCGTCCCATCGTTTTGCGTTTCGGCTCGCTCGACCTTGTGCGGGGCGAATGGCGTAGTTACGAACAAAACCTTAGCAATACGGCTTCACAAACAGGAAAGATGTCGGTTAGTGCCGTAAGCTACGAAGAAAACAGCGACAAAACGCCCGTAAACTATATCCTTCCGCCTGGAATAGAGCGCGGAGCCGACCCCAACCAGCCGCAAATGGTGGAGAACAACGAGCAAGCGCTGAGCCTTGTTGTGGACAATCTGGGGCAGGGCGAAGCGAAAGCCGTGTACAAAAACACCACTATCGACCTGCGACAATACCGTCGTTTGCAGATGTTTGTGCATGCCAACGCGCTCGAACCCAATGCCACAGCCTTGGCCAACGGCGAGTTGTCGGTGTTCATTCGCTTGGGTAGCGACTACAAAAACAACTTCTACGAATACGACATTCCCCTATCGCTTACGCCTGCACGCCGCTATAACGACCGCTTGTGGGCAGATAGTCGTGCCGTTTGGCCCGAAGAAAACATGCTCGACATAGCCCTCAGCGTGTTTACCAACTTAAAGAAGGCACGCAATAAGGCACGTGCCACGGGATTAGCCTCGTTTACTTCGCTATACAGTGCCTACGATGTTGATAAACCAAAGAACAAGGTCAGCATTATGGGTAACCCCACTTTGGGCGAAGTTAAAACCATTATCATCGGCGTACGCAACAATGCCGCCACACAAAAAAGCGGCGAAGTATGGGTGAACGAACTGCGATTGAAGGAATATGAGAACGAAGGCGGATGGGCTGCACAAGGAAACCTTAACGTGCAACTATCCGATTTCGGCACGCTCAATCTGCAAGGACGATACGTTTCAGAAGGTTTCGGTGGATTGGAAGACGGCGTTGCCGACCGCGCCAAAGACAATTTCAAGTCTTACAGTGTAACAACAAACCTCGAATTGGGCAAGTTCTTCCCCGAAAAAGCCAAGGTCTCGGCCCCGCTTTACTACTCCCGAACACAGGAAGAAAGCAGTCCGAAGTACAATCCGCTTGACACCGACTTACGCCTTAAAGACGCTCTCGACGCGGCAAACCGCCAAGAACGCGACTCAATTAAGAGCATTGCCATACGTCGTACCACCAATACAAACTTCTCGTTGTCTAATGTTCGCATCGGCATACAGAACAAACGCCACCCCATGCCCTACGATCCGGCTAACTTCTCGTTCTCGTATAGCAGCTCTTCGCGTTTCACTAGCGGCGAAACAACCGTCTACGAACGCGAAAACAACTGGCGTGCTGCAATGGCATACAACTGGACTCCCGTGTACAAGCCCCTCGAACCATTTAAGAATATCAAAAGCAAGAGCAAGTGGTTAGACATTCTTAAACGGTTCGGACTGAACTGGCTGCCTCAAAATCTCTCGTTCAACTCAGACATCAACCGCAGTTATTACGAACTGCAAGAGCGCGACATGGAGAGCAAGGGCGGCGACCGCTTACCGCTAACCTTTAATTCGCAATTCCTTTGGAACCGCGACTTTGCCGACGATGTCGCTGCTCTCGCCGACGCTGCGGCGAAATAGCGCGGTCTGTTCGAGCTTGGGCGTTTCGATGAGACAAAAGCCGTAATTGCGTGCCACACGCTCGCACACGCTTAAAATTTGCGAGTAGATGCGCGCCTGCTCGCCTGAAATATCGTTCATACCGCGAAGTGCTTTGATCATCTATAAAATCCTTTGTGAAATTTTAAAATTTTTCGGGGCGATTATAGTTAAATTTTCCTAAATTTTAAGCCCTGCCGCTCGCAGCAACGCATCGGTTCTGCTTATTTACATTGCGCGCCGTTTCGGCTTAGGCGCCTATTTTAAACCGGCTAAGCTTGGCAGTAAAATTTCTACTTCGCCACTTTCATAGCCAAGAATTCCTCGTAGCGGCGATCGATGATCTCTTTGATCTCGGCGTAATTTTGCGGCGAATTTTCTATGTAAAAATAGGCGTTGTCGAAGTTTTTATCGCCAAATTTGCGCGCGACGAAATCGTCGTAATCTTGCAAATACCAGCCATGCGTTTTGGCAAATTTCGTGCGGTCCGTGGTGTAGTAGGCATTTGCGAAGGCCTTGCCCGCGGTGTTTAGCTCGTCGCTGCTTAGCACGCCGTCCATGGCGTCAAAAAAATACCGGCGATAATCAAAACTATCGTCCATCCGCGCTATATCGTCCGCGAAATCCGCCGCGAAGTCCTTGGAGTAGAGCTTGCGCTCCATGCACCAGCGGAAGAAAAACGCGATGTGCGTCGCGCCGTTTTCCTGCGGGATATCTGTCGGCGCATTTTTCGCGCCCCAGTGCCATTTTGCCTTGTCGTAGGTCACGTAAGCCATTTTGCTCTCCTTTTTTTGGACTTTAAGTTGCATAAATTTTAGAAATTAAAAGCAAACGACGCTTGGTAAAGCTCTAAATTTTATCCGATGCAATCTGCGCCGTGAAATTTCAAATTTTATATCAGATCGCTCCTTACCTCATAATCGCATTCGCTTCGTAAAATTTTGCCGCGACTAAAATTACGTTTAAATTCTATCGCATCTCGTAGAATTTCATGCACCCCGTCCTGTGTCTTTCAGTCGCTGTTTTGCCGCCGCCGTCATATCCTCTTCATAATCATACCACGCAAACATCGCGCCGTGCTGCACAGAGCCGCCCAGCAGATCGCCTCCCTGGCGGTTTTTCAGATCAATATTTGCGACCTTAAATCCATCCAGCGTCGCTGCGAACTCGCGCAGGCGCTGCGGCGGGGATTTGAGCTTGGTGTAGAGGTAGCAGCGCCCCGCCTGGCCCTTGCGTCCGACGCGCCCGCGCAGCTGATGAAGCGACGCGAGCCCCATCCGCTCGGCGCCCACGATTAAAATGACGCTAAGCCGCGGCAGCGAGATGCCCACTTCGACGATCGTCGTGGTTATCAGCAGTCGCCCCTCGTCGCGAAAGCGGCGCAGGATCTCCTCCTTGTCCTTGTCGCTGCCGTGGGTAATCATCACGTCCGCAAACTGAGCCTTCCAAAACGGCGCCGCCTCCTCAAGGCTTTGATAGACCGAGCTTTCGCTTTGCTGCACTAGCGGGTAGACGATGATCGCTTGATTGCCCGCAGCAAGCTCGCAGCGCAGATCCTGCATAAAGCCCGCAAATCCGTCGTTTTGCAGGATTTCGGTTTTGATACGCTTTTCAAACGGCAGCTGTTTTAAAAAGCTAAAGCTCACAAGCTCGGACTGGATCATGCTTAGCGTGCGCGGTATCGGCGTGGCGCTAAATTGAATGAAATGCGCGCGAAACTCGCCGCTCCCCGTGAGGCGCGCAATCTTTTCGCGCTGATTCGAGCCGAAGCGGTGCTGCTCATCGACCATTATGAGATTTGACGGCGCGAGCTCGTGGTAGAGCAGGGCGTGAGTGCCGATGATAAGGTGCGCGCCTGCGAAATTCGGCTCGCGATCGCCGCTTTTTACGAGCAGGACCTTAATCTGCGGCGGCAGCAAACGGCGAGCCTCAGCGTAAATTTGCTCGGCCAAGATGCTCGTAGGTGCCATCAGATAGCTGATGCGCGGGTAGTTCATCGCCGCGCTCGCGAGGATAACGAGCGTCTTGCCGCTGCCTACGTCGCCCATGACGACGCGGCGGCGCGCCAGAGGACTTTGTAGATCGCTGGCAATATCCTTTATCGCGCTTAGCTGATCGCGCGTAGGCTCGAAAGGCAGCGAAGCGAGCCAATCCGAAATGTTGTGCAATGGGTAAATTTGCGCAGGGAAGCTCGTTTTTTTCGCGCTTAGCTTTTGTAGGTAGTTTAGAATTTCGATAAATTTCAGCGTGCGTAAAATTTCAGCTCCGCTCATAGATGCGACGGCTGTAGCCTGTACGGCCTCGGCGGTATGGACAGTTCCAACGTCGCTTACAATTTGAGCGATTGCAGGTATGGTGGTTGTAGCTTGGGCGGCTGCGGTATGGATAGTTTCAGTTTGATAATGCGTAGGTTGCACGGCACAATCGCGCGAAGCGCTCATCGGTGCGGCGAGCGCGTCCTGAACAGCCTCGGCGCTTGCATTTTGAGTGATCGTAGGCTTTGCGGTTGCAGTCTGCACGGCTACTACCGTCTGAAGATTTTCGATTTGATCGCACGCAGGCTGCGCGCTCGTAGCTTGTGCATCCAATGTTTGGGTAGTCACGGCTTGCGCGCTCGCTACTTGGCTTGAAGTTTGGATTGCTGCGGATTGCGTATCTACGTCTTGGGAACTTGAATTTTGTTGTGCGACTGCGGCTTGCTCTAGTATGGATTGCACTGTTGCGGCTTGAGCGTCTGCTGGCCGTGTCGCTGCTTGGGTGCCTGATACTAGGTCATTTGAAATTTTACCGCCGCTTGTAGCCACATCATTGCCAGCTTTAAGATCGTCTGGAATTTTATCCTCACGCGCCTCGGCGCCGTATGCGGCAAGAAAATTATCGTCGCCTTGAACGTTAAAATTTTCGTCGTTACAAATCTCTGCGCAGCGCGCCCGAGGCTGACCGCCGTCTAAGATTTCATCGCTCGCAATCTCGCCGTCGCGGAGACTTGGGTGGGGCAAAGCCTTCGTGTTCTTTGGAATTTCTCCGCTTAAAATTTTATTCGCCGCACCACGCTTTGCCTCGCAGGCAAGAACTCCGTCGCTTCGCGGATAGTTTGAAATTTTACCTCCAAAAATTTCACCGTTTTGCGATCTGCCCTTTAGAATTTCGGCGGCGACCGAGCTTTGCAAGCTTGGAATTTCGCCGTTATCTGAAATTTTGCCGTCATTTAAAATTTTATCGCTGCTTAAAATTTCATTGCCGCTTGGAATTTTGCCGCTGTTTGAAACGTCGTCGCGCTCGCTAAAATTTTCCGCGCCGCCTTCCTTGAGCTGCCTATTTAGCGCGGCTAGCATTTGCACGCTGCGCGGCGAGCTCTCGTGTAGCGCGAGCAGTACTGCCGCTTCGTCCGCGCGCAGCCCGCAGCCTAAAAGCACGCCCGCGCTTAGATATTTTTTGATCAGCTTTTGCACCGCGGCGTCGCTCAGCGCGGCTTTGTATTTGGGCGCGATCCTGCCCGGCTCGCTTACGATTTTTGGGTTTACGAACTGCCACGAGCCGAAGCTCTCGTCGCATTTGCCGTGGATGAAAAATTTTTTGCCGCGCTTAAAGGCGCCGAAGTGCCAGTTTTTGGCGTTAAAGATCACGATTTTGATCTCGCGCTCCCAGCTGAGGCAGTGCGCCGTGACGATGAGCATCGAGCCGCGCCTGTGCTGGAAGAGGCACTCGACCTCCGCCGTGCTCTCGCCCGCACACGGCGCATCCCCCACGCTCAGATCGTCGAAGCTTTTGGGCAGAAGCAGCGCCAGATCCAAAAGCGTCGTGATGCCCGCCTTTTGCAGCGCCGCCGCGTCTTTTGCTTCAAAAATCAATTTTCATCCTTTAAATTTGATAGGCGCTTAAGCCCTCGCGCTGCGAAATTTTACGCGCCGCATCGAACGCTTGCTTAAATTTGCTCGGAATTTCACCCATTGCGGCAAATTTGCTCGCCGGCTGTGCCTACAAATTTTACTCGCCCTGCGCGTATTTTGCTTGGCAGCCGTGCTTTGGCGGTGCGCACCGGATATTAAACATAGTGCGATCGCTTTTAAAATTTCACGGCGCGACTTACAAACGGCGTGCGAAATCGCGCTTTGATTTTGCGCGCTGAAATTTTACCGAGCCGCGCACGGCGTCTTTAAATTTAGCTGTTCTTGCAAGGCTCGTAAATTTAATCGCTTCTTGCAAAGCCCCGCAAATTTTAGCGCGACGCAGGCGCAGCTTTAAATTTAAACGCAAGCCGTCCGCAAATGGAGCGCAAAAGTAAAATTTAGCGCCGTTCGCGCCGCTTTACAAATTTTAAAATTTACCCAAATTTTAGGCCGGTCGCAGGTGTGCACTCGCTGTACTGCAACGGGCTAAATTTTAAGCCCCTTTTTCGCGGCGGTCTCGTCGCAAATGACGGAAAAGCTTAGGTTTATGATCTCATCGTGCGATCTGATGAAATCGTTGAGCGCCCCGAGTTTTAGTGTCTCGATGCGCTTTAAATTTCGCTCGAACTCGCCGAATGCGTAGCCCTTGTAATACTCGCTCTGCGCGATCGCCGCTCGCTTAAACATCGTCTCTTTTTGTAGCACGGCGCTTCCGATCAGGAATTTTTTGGCGCTTTTCAGCTCCGCTTCGCTCACGCCCGAGGCGATAAATTTCGCGATCTCCTCTTTTACGAGCGTGGCGGCGTTTTGTAAATTTTCGTTTTTGGTCTGCAGATAGCCCCAAAATTCGCGGCGGCTAAGCTCGAAATCGCCGCGCGCATAGACCGAGTACGCAAGGCCGTGCCTGACGCGGATGCGCTCCATCAGCCTGCTACCGAAACCGCTGCTTCCGAGCACGAAAAGCGCGGTGTTTGCGATGAACTCCTGCTCCTTTGGCAACGCAAAGGGCGCGCCGAAGTAGATGTAAGCCTGCTGCGTCTGCTCCTTTTGGATCTTTATTTTTTTCGCATCGCTCGGCGTGAAAAACGGTAGCTCGCGCTTTTTGCCGCTTGCAAAAAGGCTTAAAATTTCCGCGATTTTCGGGTTTTTATCGCTCACGTCGCCGCATAAAACGACGTATAAATTCTCTAAACTCAGCGAGGAGAAAAACTCCCGTACGTCCTTCATCGTGATCCGCTCTACGCTCGCCTCGTCGCCTATGAGCGGCTGAGCGAGCCTCGTGCGCGGATACAGAAGCGCTTTTAGGTTGCACGTCGCGATGTAATCGAACTCGCTTTTTAGCACGGCGATCTCGCCTATGGTTTGCATTTTTAGTTTTTCCAGCACCGAGGGCGTTAGATTGGGCTCTTTAAGCAGCTCTCGCAGCATGTCTAAGCCGAAATCGAAGTGCTCTTTTAGACAGTTTAGCTGGATGCCGAAGGTTTCAAAATTGCTCGCGGCGCTGATCTCGACCGCGCGGATATCGAGCTTGCGGTGAAATTCGCTCACTCCCAGCGTCTTTGAGCCCTCGCCCAAAACGCCCGCGCAGATGCGCGCAAGGCCCAGGGTCTTCTCGCTCACCGCGCCGCTTGCTTTAAAAATTAGCTTGAAGCTCGCCACCGGCAGCGAATTATCGAATTGATACAAAAAGTCGATTTTAGCGCTCTTGCCGCCTTTGATTTTAAGTGAAATCTCTTTTTTTTCCATCGTTTTCCTTTATAAAATTTTTAAATTTCATCGTTCTTTCAGGCGCGGTTTTAAAATTTTGACGCAGCCGCGCCGCTTTTGAAATTTGCGCCGGGACTCACTTTTAAAATTTCTCTAAAACAAGTTTTCAAAATTTTCTTCAAACTCGCTTCTAAAATTTCGCGCTAGGGCAGTTTTTCCAGTCCTGCTTTAAAATTTTGAAAATTAATCGTGCCGCATTTTTGTAAAATTTCAGCGCCCGAAACGCCGCGTCGCGCCGTATTCGCAGTACGAGACGAAATATATTCGCGCCCAAATACGGCAAGCGTTGTAAACGAAATATCTCTCACGCGCCGTCTACGTCGCATTGATCTTGCGGCGTAGATTTCGCGTCCGAAAAATTCTAAGGCAAAATTCTGCAGCGAAATGAAATTTTACCGCGCAAATTCCGCTTGCGTCCGTAAATTTAACCCCCGTACCGATACCAAAATTTTAAATTCCGTTGCAAGATTCCACGCTCGCGATCGCGAATTCGTCATCTGTTTTAAGCCAAATTTGCCGCTAAATTCGCGCCGTAAGCGTATAAATTTCTTGCCACAAACGCGCAAAACCTGCACCTAAGCGTACGTCTCCAAAATATCGTAGTTGGTGTTGCGCTTGGCGGGTATTTCGCCTACGTCGCGGATCAGCGCTATCATCTCGTCCTTGCTCATCCGAAAGCTCGCGCCTGCGGCCTTTACGACGTTTTCCTCCATCATCGTGCTTCCCAGATCGTTCGCGCCGAATTTTAGCGCCAACTGCCCGATGTAGCTACCCTGCGTGACCCAGCTGCTTTGGACGTTTTTGAAATTATCCAAAAATAGCCGCGAAACGGCGAGTAGGCGCAAGTAGCGGTTTGGGCTTTGCTTTTTGATCTCTGGGTGCTCGCGCAAAAGGCGGGTGTTTTGCCCCTGAAAGCTCCATAAAATGAACGCTCGAAAGCCGCCCGTGCGGTCTTGCAGCTCGCGGATTTTTTCCCAGTGCTCTACGATCTCGCGCGTACTTTCAAGCGTGCCAAACATCATCGTGGCGGTCGTTTTCATACCGATGCCGTGCGCCTCCTCGTGCACTCTAAGCCACGTGGCGCTGTCGCTTTTGCGCGGCGCTACGAGGTCTCGCACGCGGTCGCTTAAAATTTCGGCTCCGGCTCCGGGCATCGAGTAGAGCCCCTTGGCTTGCAGCCTGCGAAGCACTTCGAGCGTGCTGATGCCGCTAAGACGCGCGATATAATCGATCTCGATCGCCGAGAAGCCGTGGATCGTGATGCTCGGGTACTTTTTGCGGATGAACTCCACCAGATCCTCGTACCATTCGATTTTCAGCTTCGGATGGACGCCGCCTTGAAATAAAATTTGCGTGCCGCCCACGGCGATGAGCTCCTCGATCTTTTCGCTAATCTGCTCAAAGCTCAGCACGTAGGCGTCCGCGTCGCTTGCGTGGCGGTAAAATGCGCAAAATTTGCAATCTACCATGCAGGCGTTGGTGTAGTTTATGTTTCGATCGATGATGAAAGTCGTGACGCGATCCGGGTGCAGCTCGCGCTTGCGCGTAAACGCCGCGCGCCCAAGCTCGTTTAGATCGGCGTGCTCGATTAGCTCTAGCGCCTCATCGGCGCTCATTCTAGCCATTGGCTCCCTTTAAATTTGCATCGCTCGCGGCGACGTTAGAATTTTTATCGTCGGCACCCGTGCTGTCCGTGCCGCTTAAATTTGCGTCGCCGTCATTTAAATTTACGCCGTCTGCGCCGCTAGAATTTCGACTGCTATCTTTTTTAATTACGATCTGGCCGTTTTTTACGCCTAAAATTTCGATGCGGTCTCCCTCGTTCAGATCTGAAATTTCATCGCTTTTCCAAAACGTGCCTTTGAAATAGACCATGTCGTTTTTGACGGTGCCGGTGCCGCTTTCGTCTAAAAAATTATCCTCATGCTTCTCTTCGGGTTTGAAAAAGCGCGATTTTAGCGGCCTTTTAAGTGCAATCAGAAGCACGAACGAAAGCACGAACGAAAGCAGAATTTGCACGTCCCAATCAAGATGAAAGCCGAAGCTCAAAAGCCCCGTGATGAAAAATCCGGCGCTGAAAAATATAAAGGTAAAATCCATCACCAAAAGTTCGACGATCGCCAAAATCACGCCGATTATGATAAAAATCAGCGCGTTCATTTAGCATCCTTCGCGCCGTTTTTGTCGAGGAATTCTTTAAGCACGCTAAGAGAGCCGATAAGCTCGCTCGTTTCGTAAGGGATCAAAATTTTATCCTTGCTCGGGTTTTTGGACAGCTCGCTGAAGGCGTTTACGCGACCCTGCGCGAGCAGGTATTCCGCCGCAAAGCTAGAAGCGCTCATCGCTAAATTTATACTGTCCATCGCGTCTTTTTGACCCTGTGCTAGCGCGATCTGCTCGTATTTTTTAGCATCCGCCATACGCTCGATCGCCTCGGCTTCGAGCACTTTCTCTTGCTTTAGCGCTTCGGCGTTTCGGATGAGGGCTGCTTTTTCAGCCTCGGCTTTAAGCTCGATCGCGCGCTTTTCGCGCTCTGCCTTCATCTGCATATTCATCGCCTCTTCGATGCCGTGCGGTACCGAAATTTCGGAGATCTCCACGCGCATGATCTTTACGCCCCAGTTATCCGCGGCGTCGCCCAGAGCGATTTGTAGCTTGGAATTTAGCTGATCGCGCGAGCTAAGCGTGCTATCTAGGCTCATCTCGCCGATCGCGCTACGTAGCGTCGTCATCGCTAAATTTGAAATCGCGCGACGATAATCCTCGACGTTATAAAGCGCCATCTTACCGTCGATAACCTTCAAAAACACGATACCGTCGACGCTTATGTTGACGTTATCTTTGGTGATGACCTGTTGCTTGCTTATATCCACCAGCTGCTCGCGCACGCTCATCTTCGCGCGCACCGCGTCAAAAAACGGCACGATGATGTGAAAGCCGCCGTCAAGCACCTTATGAAAGCGACCCAGTCGCTCGATGATTAAAATTTCCGATTGCGAGACGATCTTGACCCCCATCTTTAGAATTGCCGCGATGAGGACGCAAAATACTATTACCGTAGTTACGAACCCTTCCATTTTCACTCCTGAATTAAAATTTCGCAATTATAGCATTTTTAGCTTATTTTGGCTTTTAAGGCGCGTCGTGATACAATTTCGCTAGATTTTTTATATTAAATTTACGGGATAAAATTTTATGATCAGATACATCGTGCTACTTCGCCATTCACGAAACTACCGCCTGCTCTTTTCGGCGGGTTTTATATGTATGTTCGGCTTGTGGTTTTCGGTCGTTGGGATCGCTACGCTGCTGATTGAGCTTGGCGCGCCGGTGTGGGCGATTACGGCGGTGGGCGTCGTTTCGTTCGTGCCGAACGTTTTTTTAGCGCCCATCAACGGCATCATCGTGGATAAATTTCAACCAAAGCCGCTGATGACGGCGATGTTTATAACCGAGATGATCAGTATTTTCATGCTGATTTTTATCGATAGTTTGGATTATTTGTGGCTGCTGCTTCTGATCGTAGTCGTGCGCAGTGTCGCAGGCACGCTGTTTTTTCAAACCGAATCATCTACGCTGCCGAAATTTCTAAGCCGCCCCTATCTCAAGCTTGCTAACGAGATGACGGGCATTATCTGGACGATCACATATACTTTCGGCATGGCGAGTGCGGGTATTTTTATCCACTATTTCGGCGTGCGAGCGGCATTTATTTTGGATTTTTGCTTATATATTTTTTCATTTTTCATCCTGCTGCGGCTAAATTTTAAAGACCTCGCAAGAAACGCGCGTGAGCCCGTGTTTAAGATGCTCAAAGAGGGCTTTTCCTACCTGCGCTCGCATCCCTTGGTGGTGCATCTCATCGTGCTTCACGCCTTTGTCGCCGTCACCACCTACGACAATCTCATCGCGCTTCTTGCGAAGTATAAATACAAAGAAATTTTAAGCGCCTCGCTAGTCATCGGGCTTATGAATATGTCGCGCTCGGTGGCTGCGTTTTTCGGACAGATATGGCTAAGCAAGATCGTAAATAAGCATACCTTTTTTTGGCTATTGCTGGGGCAGTTTGCGGGCATCGCGCTGTGGGCGGTGCTGGAGTTTAACTACTGGCTTTCGTTTGCGGGTATGATCGCGGCGGGATTTTTCATCACGACGGTGTGGTCGTATTCTTTTACGCAGCTGCAAAACCACGTCGATAGGGAGTTTTTCGGGCGCGTCATCGCCTACAACGACATGGCGTATTTCATCGTCGCGACGCTCGTGTCGGCTGCGATCGGATTTTTCTTCGAGCTTGGATTTTCGCTCTCGCAAATCACCTTCGGCATGGGCTTTATGTTCGCAATCGCGGCGTTTTATTATAAATTTTTGATCTACGAAAAAATTTAAAATCAAGCCGCTATCTTTTCGGCGCGATCTCGGGGCGAAAGATAGCAAATACGAATAAAAAGCTCATCGCTGCGAAAAATACCCAGATAAAGCCGTTTGCGCCCAAAAATTTCATCATCGCGCCGATTATCAAAGGCGAGCAGAGCGACGCGCTCGAATAGATAAAGAGCATCGCCGCCGAAATTTGCACGCGAGATGCACCCTCGCCGGTGATGGAGTCGTTCGCGCGTGCAATGGCGAGCGAATACAAAGGAAAGGCGCCGAATCCTAATATCAGCGCAAGCGCGCACGTTAGGATGAAGCTTTTAGCAAAAAATAGTGCCGCGCAAGCTACGATACCGATGGCGCAAACTATCATTATCGCGCGTTTGCGGCCGAATTTATCCGAGATTATGCCGCAAATAAGCTGCGATAGGAAGCCTCCGACCATCGCCGATCCCATAAATGCGCCCACCGAGCCCACTCCAAGCCCCGCGCTTAGCACGAAAACGCTCGCCATCGAAAAAAAGCCGTTAATCAAAATGCCCGCGCAAACCACCGTCGCAAACGCAAGCGGCGGCACGATCGAAATTTGCGGCATCGAGACGCGCATGCGAGCGGGAACTCTGGGAGGGTTGAAGCGGATTAAATTTACCGGCAGCAGCGCTAGGATGATGAAAAATGCGCTTAGCACGAAGACCTTCATCGTTCCGAAATTTAGCGCCAAGATTATAACTCCTATCGCAAACGCGCCGTAAAAAACCGCTTCGTAGATCGCGAGCACGCGGGAGCGGATGGAGTTTGTGATCTTTGAGTTTATCCAGCTTTCGATTATCATCAAAAGCGCGTAATAACAAAAGCCCAAAATGAAGCGCAAAATCGCCCAATACACGAGGTTTGAGCCTAGATCGTGCAGCATTGCAGCAATTCCGAAAAGCGCCGTAAATACTGCGTATGCCCGCACGTACGAGAGCGCGCCGATTATCGAAGGCACGAAAAAGCCGCTAAAGATCGCTCCTAAAAAGAAAAACGCCGAAATCGCTCCGATCTCAAGCTCGCTGTGGCCGGATTCTTTTAGCATGATGCCCGCGCTTGCGATGACTAGCGCGTCGCCGATAAACATAAAGAAAATCCCCAGAAATAGGGGGCTTAGCGAGCGTGCCGCGCGCATAGATTCAAACAATGACTTTCCCTTGGAATTGAATTTGGCGTATTGTAGCCTTTTATTGATTAAAGCTCGGTTTTTATGTAAAAAATATTTGAAAAATTTCGATTCGGATAGGGATTTTAAAAAGATGCGAAAATTTATAAAGAAAAATCAAGCCAAAATTTTATCGCAGATGCCTAAGATCAAGTGCAGGTAGTGCGCCGAAAAGCCCAGCGTGCGATAAAATTTTACCGCAGCGGTTTTAAAACGGCGCGAGCGTTTAAATTTAGAGGCAGGTCCGCAACGAAGCGCTGAAATTTTAAGATAAAATTTTAATCCAAACGTTAAAGCTCTGGCAGCCGTGCCTCGTCGCATCAAAGAGACGAGTTTTATCAAAAAGCCCTGCAGCCAAAACCGCTATCCGCGCGGCTAAATTTCAAAATAAAATTTCAATCTTTGCGGATAAATTTATGCGACTTGCTTCTAAAGATAAAATTTTAAAATTTCATAGAGCAAAACCGGGGCGCAAAAGGGGCAGAATTTAAAATTCTAGCCGTTTTGCATGATCCCCTTTAGGCTGCGATATTCCTCGCATTCGCCCGTTAGCTTCGCGTCGGTGCCGATGGCGAGGATGCGACCGTTTTTCATCACGGCGATATTATCGGCGCGCTCGATCGTGGAGAGGCGGTGAGCGATTACAAAGACGATTTTGCTTTGTTTGATCTTTTCGATGACGTTTGAGATCTCCTTTTCGCTCGCGTTATCCAGCGCCGAAGTCGCCTCGTCGAATATTAAAATTTGCGGGTCCTTATACAGCGCTCGCGCGATGGCGATGCGTTGGCGCTGTCCCCCGCTAAGATTTGCGCCGAACTCGCTAAGCACGGTGTAAATTCCATCCTTCATCGAGCTTACGAACTCATAGGCGTTGGCTAGCTTGAGCGCCTCTATGACGCGCTGTTCGTTAAATTCCGCGCCGTAGCTTACGTTTTGCGCGATCGTGTCGTTGAAAATATAGACGCGCTGGCTTACCAGACCGATGTTTTCGCGCAGGCTAGGGATGCTAAACTCGCCGATCTCGTCGTTGCCGTTGAATAAAATTTTACCGCTGCTTGCGTCGTAAAAGCGCATCAGCAGGTTCACGACCGAGCTTTTGCCGCCGCCGCTGTTTCCGACGAGCGCTAAAATTTCGCCCTTTTTGACGCTAAAGCTTATGTCTTTCAGCGCCGCCTTGTCGCCGTAGTTTAGCGACACGTCGCAAAAGCTCACCGAGCCTATCTCGCCCATCTGCTTGCCGCCTCCGACGATCGTAGGCTCCAAGTCTATGAGCTCAAACGTCCGCTCGCTCGCTGCGATAGCGTCTTGCATGTTGTTGTAGAGCGATGAGACCTTTTTTATCGGGGTGTAGACCATAAAAAGCGCCGTAAGGAAGCTGAAAAAGCTGCCGATGCTCATTTGACCCGCGATGACCTCCTGTCCTCCGACGATGATCACCACGGCGATGCCCACGGCGCCCAGCATCTCCATGATCGGGCTTACCAGACACGTCGTTACGACCGCCTTTAAATTTAGACTGAAAAATTTCTTGTTTTCGGCGTTAAATTTCTCCACTTCAAAGCTCTCGGCGTTGCTTGCCTTGACGATTTCGATGTTGGAGTAAATTTGACTGAGCGCCGAGGAGATATCGGATGTTTTCTCTTGAGACTCGCGCGAAATTTTCTTCATCCGCTTTGCAAGGCGCGAGAGCGGATATATCGCGCACGGAAAGACCACGAGCGCGAAAAACGAAAGCTTTGGGCTCTGATAGATCACGACGCCCAAAAGCCCCAAAATCGTAATGATCTGCGTGAAAAAATCGGGGATCATATTCGAAACTACGACGCGGATGCGCTCGATATCGTTGATCGTGCGGCTGATGAGCTCGCCCGTGCGGAAGCGGTTGAAAAAATCCACGTCCAGCCGCACGAGGCTTGCGACGAGCCTATCGCGGAAGCGGCGCACCGTGTCTTGACCGATGAAGGCGGTGAAGTAGTTTTGCATAAACGCGCCGCCGCTTTTCATCGCAAAAACCACGATGATCGCGATCGGAAGCGTGTAGAGATACGGCTCGTTTTTTTCGACGAAAATTTTATTTAAAACGGGCTCGACCAGCTTCGCGCTCGTAGCAGTCGCCACGCTCGTCATCACCATACCCAAAATCGCCAATGCAAACTGCGGCTTATAATCCCTAAAATAGGGCTTAAAGCGCGATAGTAAAGTTTTAAAGCCGTTCAAATGCTATCCTTTTTTATAAAATTTTTAAAATTTAAAATCCAAAAATTCATGAAATTTCAAAATTGATGGAATTTCAAAATTCCTAAAATTCCAAAATTTATAATTCTAAAATTCCTTAAATTTTAGAATTTTGACCGCGATGCAGCACAAAATTTATGGGGCGGCGCGGGACTAATTTGCGCTTCGCAAGCTCGCCAAATCAACTCACTCGCATGCGGCGACCGTGCGGACGACGCCGAGATTTAGCTTTTTTGTTTGCCGCGTTCGAAGCATTAAGCGCTTAAAGCAAGCGAGTTTTTATTTGTCGCGATCTCTAAACGCTTTCGCA
>ERZ772924.321-NODE-321-length-23809-cov-3.250989_pt1 | contig 23809 bp, 23 predicted proteins | sample MGYA00512116_ERZ772924 | MGnify/ENA primary metagenome ERZ772924 (study PRJEB29015, sample SAMEA2737920) | human oral metagenome | biome: human oral; feature: human-associated habitat; material: dental | place: China | collected 2134 ...
CATCCTCTACAAGGGCACGCACAACATCATCGCGAACGGCGTCGCCTTTGATCCCGAGGTATGCTTACAGGAAATGGACGCCATGGCGGCGCGCGGCATCGACACCTCGAATATCCGCATCTCCGACCGCGCCCATGTCGTCATGCCCTATCACCGCCTGATGGACGGCATCGGCGACGCACAGCGCGGCGCGGACAAGATCGGCACAACGGGACGCGGCATCGGTCCCTGCTACATGGATCGCGACGACCGCATCGGCATCCGCGTCTGCGACCTCATGGAGAAGGACGAGTTCGCGAAGAAGCTCAAAAAGAACCTCGACAATAAGAACGGGGAGCTCGCCGCCGTCTACGCCCACGAACCGCTCGACTACGAAGAGGTACTCACGGAGTACGAGGGCTACGCCGAGCGCCTGCGTCCACTCGTCACGGACACAATCCCCCTCATCAACGAGGAGATCGCGGCAGGACGCAAGATCCTCTTTGAGGGTGCACAGGCGACCATGCTCGACATCGACTACGGCACCTATCCCTACGTCACCGCCTCGCACCCCATCTCGGGCGGCGTCACCGTCGGCGCAGGCGTTGCGCCAAAGAAGATCGACAAGGTCGTCGGCATTGTAAAGGCATACTGCACGCGCGTCGGTGAGGGCCCCTTCCCCACCGAGCAGCTGAACGCGATTGGTGAGAAGCTGCGCGAGGCAGGGCATGAGTTCGGCACGGTCACGGGACGGCCGCGCCGCACAGGCTGGCTCGACGCCGTCGTCGTCCGCCACGCGGGGCTGCTCTCCGGCATCGACTATATGGCGGTCACACGCCTCGACATCCTCGACGGCTTCGACGAGATCAAGATCTGCACAGACTACAAGTATCAGGGCAAGCTGTTGAAGGGCGTCCCTGCGAGCCTGAACATCCTCGCCAAGGTGGAGCCGGTCTACGAAACCTTCCCCGGCTGGAAGACCGACATCTCAGGGATCCGCAGCTACGATACACTGCCTGAGAACGCACGCAAGTACCTCGAGCGCATGGCAGAGATCACGGGCATCGCCCTCGGCATCGTCTCCGTCGGTCCCTCGCGCGAGCAGACCATCGTCCTCGCCAAGGATCTGTTCTGACCATTTCTTTGTAAAAATAACGGCACTCTGTGATTTACTCACGGTGTGCCGTTTTTATTTCCTATTTTACTTCGCCACTACAAATCCCGCCTCGCAGAAAAACTTCCGATATGCCTCGGCTTTCTTTTCGAGTTTCATCGGGTAGGCGCGCGAGGTGGACGGCAGGCGTGTGATGAGGAGGTCGCGATCACCGCAGCGCGCAGTTATCGTCGTGCCCGTCTTGAAGTCCTTTGCCTTGACCTCTGTCTCAAGCAGTGCGAGCAGGATCTCCGTTGCCTTGCCACCCGTTGTGCAGATGCGGCGGCACTGCGGGATTTTCTCCAAAATCTCGGGCAGCTCAACCGTTTCCACAACCTTCAGATAGGCATCGGATGCATTCCCATGCGTACGAATGGCACGGCGCACGCCGGGGCACGAGCCAATGCCGCGCTCGGTGAGAAACGCCTTGATCCTCTCCGCGTCAAACGCCTTTTCCCCTGCACGCTGAAAGTGCATCGCATCGCCGAAGAATACGAGCCCATAGACACGCCACATATCGTTCTGGAAGTTCGGGTAGTGGAACTCCATCGCCCGTTTTTCGGCGGCGGGCGGAAACGATCCCATCATGAGCACGGTTGCCTGCGGCGGCAAAAACGGCGGGAACGGGCGCAGCTCTATATTTTGTTCATCGCTCATCGGTTCGCCTCACAGCAGCCCGAGCACATGCTGTACAATGAGCGATGTGCCCGCAACCGCGATCCAGCAGACCATGCCGAGCAGGAGCGGTCGTGTACCGTTTTTGAGGAGCGATGGGAGATCCGTATTCAGTCCGATTGCACTCATCGCGAGTACGATGGAGAACTTGCCGAGCATCCCAAGCCCATGCGAAATCTCGGCGGGGAGGATGCCCGTCGTGTTCACGATGCACGCGAACACGAAGTAGAGCACGAACATCGGGAAGATGCGTTTCAGCGAAAAACCTGCACCGCTCTGCGCCGCACTGCGCATCATGAGCAGGGCAAAGAACAGGCAGACCGGCACAATCATCAGCGTTCGCGTCAGCTTCACAATGGTCGCGTACGCGCCCGCATCATGGCTGTAGGCATAGCCCGCCGCAACGACCGACGACGTGTCGTTGATGGCAGTACCCGCCCACATGCCGAACCCTGCGTCCGACATCCCCCAACTATGCCCGAGGAACGGGAAGATAAAGACCGCAAGCACATTGAAGAAAAAGATGGTCGCGATCGAGATCACGACATCCCGATCCTTCGCTCCGATCACGGGTGCGACCGCCGCAATCGCGGAACCGCCGCAGATCGCCGTCCCCGCACCGACGAGCGCGGTCATATCGCGGTCAAGTCCCAGTATTTTCCCCATCAGGAACGCCGCGCCAAACGCCGCGAGCAGCGTGAAGATCATGACGTAGAGCGACTGCTCGCCGACCTCCACCACATGAAAGAGATTCATCTCAAAGCCGAGCAGGATGATCGCATACTGCAAAATCTTCTTGCCCGTGAATTTGATCCCGCTCTCGGTCGTCTGCGGCCGCCGTTTCTTTGCAAACAACATGCCGAGCAGAATGCCGAACACGGGACCGCCCACGATAGGGAAGTACAGCCCCATGATATACGCAGGGATCGCAAAGAGCAGCGCATAGAGAATGCCGTCCATGTATTCACGCTTCATAAAAGCACCTCTCTCAAGCAAAAATCTCCGACCACTCCTCCACGCGGAACCCCGTAAGCACGCGATCCTTCGTGATGAGGAGCGGACGCTTTACGAGCATTCCGTCCGAGGCAAGTACCGCGTACTGCTCCTCCTCCGTCATCGCGGGCAGCTTGTCCTTGAGTGCAAGCTCGCGGTAGATCATACCGCTCGTGTTGAAGAAACGCTTCAGCGGCAGCCCGCTCCGTTCGTGCCACGCACGCAGCTCCTCCGCCGTCGGCTTCTCCGCCTTGATATCACGCATCGGCGCGGCGCAGCCGTGTGCCCGCAGAAACTTCTCCGCCTTTTGACAGGTCGAGCACTTCGGATAGCCGATAAACAGCACATCTTGATCCATATATCATCTCTCCTTGCAGAAAATCTACTTATTTACTTTTCTATTATAGTCTCTCAAAAAAATTTTTCAAATTTTTCTTTTTGACCTATTGACTTTTTGACTATTTGAGGTATAATAACAATCGAAAGGTGATTGAAAGCAAAAGCACCTTCCCAATCAAAAGTAAATGAATGGCATATCGAATACCAAACATCGAATATGCTGCAAAGACTTTAAGGAGTTGATTACCATGTTTGGACTTGTACCTTTTGCCGGACGCCGGAACCTCTCGCAGCGCGATGCCGCAAATCCGTTTGCACTCTTTGATGTGATGCGTGACTCCTTCTTCCGCGACGACTTCCCCGCCGCGAACTGGGGCGCGAGCTCGTTCAGGGTGGACGTGAAGGACAGCGGCGATCACTACGAGCTGACCGCAGACCTCCCGGGCATGACGAAGGAGGACATCGCCCTCCACTACGAGAACGGCTATCTCACGATTGCCGCCTCACACAGTGAGTCCAACGATGAGAAGGACGATGCGGGCAACTACATCCGCCGTGAGCGTCACACGGGCGAGGTCAGCCGCTCGTTCTACATCGACGGCATCGACGACGCGAACATCCACGCAGAGTTCAAGGACGGCGTACTGCAGGTGAACCTGCCGAAGGCAGCGGGCGAACCCGAACGCAAGCAGATTGAGATTCACTGACGAGACGGAGTTCCTCCATCCATAAGAATGTGGGGCTGCTCTCCGAAGCAAAATTTCGGAGAGCAGCCCCTTTTCGTATGCCTATCTCCACGCATAAAACAATTCTCTTTTTTATTTTTCAAAAATTATAGCCATCCTTCACATCATGTTGTATACTGTATACATTCCAAAGGGACGAGGAGGATATGATGAAGAGACTCTATGCTGCCTATGGCAGCAATCTGAATGTCGCGGCGATGCGGGAGCGATGTCCAAGTGCAGTGATCGTTGGTACGGCGCAGCTCGCGGACACGGCTCTGGAGTATCGCGGCAGTGCACCGCACGTCTATCTGACGATCACAGAGAAAAAGGGCGCGACCACGCCCCTCGGGATCTGGTCGGTGACGGAGAGCGATGAGGCGGCACTCGACAGCTATGAGATTTTCCCTGCGCTCTACCGTAAGGAGGTACGGCACGTCCAACTGACGGAGCGGGAGACGGGTGTCGTCAAAGACACGGCGGTATTCCTCTACACGATGGTGGACGGGATGCCGCTCGGCACACCCGATGCCGACTACGTCGCCGCTTGCCGCGCAGGGTTTGAGGATTTCGGCTTTGATCCGCACATTCTGGACTGCGCCGCAAGGAAATAACTTGGAAGAACTGATAAATTCAGCACCGTCATCTTGGTGCATCTTTTTCGCCCTGCCATCGTCGACAAATCCTCCACATAGCTTTGGCTATGCGTCCGGTTTGTCTCCTTGACCGAACAAAAAATCTACACCAATCTGACAAACTTCATTTTATCAGCGATTCCAATTTTCACAGGAGGTATTATCTATGCTTGTTCTATCCGGTATCCTCGTCATGGTGGTGGGGCTTGCACTGCGGTTTAACGCACTGCTGGTCGTCATCGTCGCCGGCTTTGTCACGGGATTTGCCGCAGGGATGTCCCTGCAGGAGATCGTCACGGTCATCGGCGAAGCATTCATCAAGAACCGCTATATGTCGCTCTTCATCCTCGTGCTGCCCGTCATCGGGCTCTCGGAGCGGTTCGGACTGCGCGAACGTGCGGAGTATCTCATCTCGAAGATCTCTGCGGCAACGGCGGGGCGTATCTTTATGCTCTATATGCTCGTGCGCCAGATCACGGTCTCGCTCGGCATCTCGCTCAGCGGGCATCCGACGTTCATCCGCCCGCTGATCTCGCCGATGGGCGAGGCGGCAGCGCTCAAGGGACGCAAGGCATCGCCCGAGATCCTCGACAAGATCCGTGGACAGGCGGCAACGGCGGAGAACGCGGGCAATTTCTTCGCGCAGAATGTCTTTATCGCGGCGGGCGGGCTGCTCCTCATCAAGGGGGTGCTTGAGGAACACGGCTACGAGGTGGATCTCGTCACGATGGCACTCTACTGCATCCCGACCGCCGTGGTCGCGTTCCTCTTTGCGGCGATCCGCTTCCAGCTCTTTGATCGGCGCATCGAGCAGGAGATTGCGGCATACAACGAAACGAAGAAAGGCTAAGGAGGGAATGCTATGCTGACACTCGATCACGTCTATCTCCTCTGCGGGGTCTACCTCGTCCTCTTCGGGGTGCTCTCGTTCGGAGACAGCAAGAATCTAAAACGCTTCGGAACGGGTCTGTTCTGGCTTGTCTACGGCATCACGTTCCTTGGCGGCTCGGCACTCGGCAACGAGAACGCGGGCTGGATGGTCATCCTGATGGCAGTCATTGTCGCCGCAAAGCAAATGGGGCACGGCGACTATCACGAGACATCCAAGGAGGAGAAAAATGCCTCGGCGCAGCAGCTCGGCAACCGTCTGCTCATCCCCGTCCTCGCGGTCGGTGTAATCACGCTGATCCTCGCGGCGACAACGAAGCTCGGTGCACTCGTCTCGTTCGGCATCGCCTCCATCGTCGCCATTGTGATTGCGCTCGCCATCACGCGCGGCGCACCGCTCCAGACGTTCCATGAGGGGCGCCGTCTCATCGACGCCATCGGCTGGGCTGCAATTCTCTCACAGCTGCTTGCAGCACTCGGCTCGCTCTTTGCAAAGGCGGGCGTCGGCAAGATTGTCTCCGACATCGTGGCAAGCGCTATCCCGACGGACAGTGCACTCGCCGTTGTGATTGCCTACTGTCTCGGCATGGCAGTCTTCACCATCATCATGGGCAATGCCTTTGCTGCGTTCGCGGTCATCACGAGCGGCATCGGCATCCCCCTTGTCATCGTCGCGCACGGTGCAAATCCTCTCATCGTCGCTCCGATTGCGATGCTTGCGGGCTACTGCGGCACACTCATGACCCCGATGGCGGCGAACTTCAACATTGTCCCCGCCGCACTGCTTGAGATGCAGAGCAAATACGGGGTCATCCGCGCACAGATCCCGCTCGCGATTTCACTGCTCGCGGCAAACATCCTGCTCATGTATTTCCTCGGATTCCATACCTAAGAACTGAAAGGAGGCAGCGGCGGCAGCCCCGCCGCGCAATACACTATGAAAAAACTTCTGATTACGGGCTTTCAGCCCTTCGGCGGCGAAACAATCAACCCTGCACTGGAGCTGGTCAAGCATCTCGCGGGCAAAAGCATCAACGGCTACGAGGTGATCGCGCGTGAGATCCCCGTGGTGCGCTACGAGGCGCTCGATGCGGTACGCGCTGCAGTGGATGAGATTTCGCCCGATGCCATCATCATCGTCGGACAGGCGGGCGGCCGCCCCGACATCACGGTCGAGCGCATCGGCATCAACATCGACGATTTCCGCATCCCCGACAACAAGGGCAATCAGCCCGTCGATGAGCCCGTTGCAAAGGACGGCCCCATCGCCTACTGGGCGACGCTGCCGATCAAAAAGATGGTCGCCAACATGAAGGCGGCGGGCGTCTCCGCGAGCGTCTCGAACTCGGCAGGGACGTATGTCTGCAACCACCTTCTCTACGGCGTGCTCCACCTCCTCGCTACAGCGGGCAAGGCGCACATCCCCGCCGGCTTTATCCACATCCCCTACCTGCCCGAGCAGATGGCTGTGCGCAAGGGGCTTGAGAGCCAGTACCCAACGATGGGTGTCGAGACGCTCGTCAAGGGCTTTACGGCAATGATTGAGGCACTGGACTGAATCAGGATCACGTCTAAAAAGGACGGACACATGGGAATCTCCCGTGTATCCGTCCTTTTTAGTTATGATCTTCCCCCGCAATCCCCCGTGCAAAATCCTCTGCGAGCAGTGCGAGCGGGTGCGGCAGCCAGCGCTCATCGGCGGCGAGGATCTGGAGCTGCATGTCGATTTGGTAATCCGCGACATCAATAACGGCGACATGACCTGCACGCACGGCATCTGCGACGGTGACGGCGGGCAGGAGGGAGAGACCGAGTCCCGCCGCAACGAAGTCGATGATGGTTTTGCTCGTGCCGATCTCGACACGGTCGCGCAGATAGAGCTGTCGCTCCATGAGATCATCCTCGAGCTTCTTGCGGTAGTTCGTGCCGCGCTGCGTAAGCACCCACGTACTGTCTACGAGTTCACGCAGGCAGACAGAGCGATTGGCGAACGGCGAATCCACCGCCGTAATAAAGGCAATCGGCGAAGAGCTGTGATGCAGGATACGCAGGCGTTCCCCCTCATGATAGGGATCGAGCAGGATCGCAATGTCGATGTCACCGTGTGCGAGTGCCTTGCGCAGGCGTGGCGCTGTATCTACATTGACATGCAGACGAACCTTCGGATACTGGCGCAGGAATGCTCCGACACGCTGCATATAGCGCGAGGTTGCAATTGTCTCGATGATGCCGAGGAAGAACTCGCCCTCCGGCTCTCCCTCCCCACGGAACTGCATGAGGGTTTCCTGTTCGAGCGCCGCCATGCGATAGGCATAGGCGAGGAACATGTGCCCCGCACTTGAGAGAACCACACGTCGCCCCGCACGGATGAAGAGCGAGGCGCCCAGCTCGCGCTCGAGCGTCCGGATTTGCTGCGTGACCGTTGACTGCGCGTAGTTCTCACGCAGTGCCGCCGCCGAAAAGCTGCCTTTCTCTGCCGCGTGGATGAAGGTCTTGATATTGCGAAGTTCCATGCGTATTTCCTCCCCGATCTATTATTTTTTTCGATAAAAAAATTCATTTCTTTCAATTTTACCGCATTCATTATTTATGATATCATAAATCGTACAGAAGATAAATCGTTCTACACTATTGGAAGGAGAGATTGTTATGAGAACCGAACACGATTTCCTCGGCAACATGGAAGTCCCCGATGATGTCTACTATGGTGTGCAGACGATGCGTGCCATCGAGAACTTCTACATCACGGGACAGAAACTCGACCCCGATTTCATCAAGGCGCTCGCTGTGGTGAAAAAGGCGGCTGCACTCGCGAACATGGACACGGGACGACTCCCGCACGAGATCGGCGACGTGCTCGTGCAGGCGGCAGATGAGATCATTGCGGGCGGTCTCATCGACCAGTTCCCCATCGACCCGATTCAGGGCGGCGCGGGCACATCCGTCAACATGAACATGAACGAGGTGCTCTGCAACCGTGCGCTCGAGCTGCGCGGTGAAGCAAAGGGACGCTATGACATCATCTCGCCGAACAACCATGCCAACATGGCTCAGTCGACGAACGATGCGTTCCCCACGGGCATCAAGGTCTGCCTCTCCACGAAGGGTGCGGTCTTCCTCGCCGCGCTTGACCGCCTCGCTGAGGAACTCGAGAAAAAGGCGACGGCATATCGTGCGATTCTCAAGATGGGGCGCACACATCTGCAGGACGCTGTCCCCATCACGCTCGGACAGGAGATGGGTTCCTACGCCTCCGCCGTCCGCCGCTCCATGCGCCGCATCCGCTACGTTCTGCGCCACATCCACACGATCAACATGGGCGGCACCGCCGTCGGCACGGGACTGAACGCCGAGCCGGCATACATCAAGGCGGTTGCCAAACGACTCTCCGAGATCACGGGCGAACAGTACCGCACCTCACAGAACATCATTGATGCAACGAACAACACGGATGCATTCGCCGACTTCTCCTCCGCGCTCAAGAATGCGGCGCTCGTCCTCATCAAGCTTGCAAACGACTTCCGCCTGATGGCATCGGGACCGCGCTGCGGACTGAACGAACTGCATCTTCCGATGCGTCAGCCGGGTTCCTCCATCATGCCGGGCAAAGTCAACCCCGTCATCGCGGAGGTGCTCGACCAAGCGTGCTATCAAGTCATCGCGGGCGATCTCGCCGTGACGCTCGGCGTGGAGAACGGACAGTTCGAGCTGAACGTCATGGAGCCGGTCATGGCGTTCAACATGTTCAACTCGCTCAACTACATCACGCGCGCGGTCAATACCTTCGTCGACAAACTTCTCATCGACCTGAAACCGAACGTCGAGCAGTGCCAGAAGTGGCTCGACAACAGTGTCGGTATCGTGACTGCACTGCTTCCGCACATTGGCTATGAAAAATCCGCCGAACTTGCACGCGAGGCATACACGACGGGTAGGCCCATCCGCGAGATCATCCTCGATCAGGGGATTCTCTCGAAGAAGGAACTCGATCACATTCTCTCACCGCGCCAGATGACGCGGCCGGGGATCGCTTAGGAATCACTGATAAAATGAAGTCCGTCAGATTGGCGTAGATTTTTTCGTCCGAACAAGAAGGCAAACCGGACGCATAGCCAAAGCTATGTGGAGGATTTGCCGACGAAGTGCGGACAAAAAAGATGCGTCAAGATGGCGTGGCTGAATTTATCAGTGCTTCCCTTAGTAAACAGTTGATATAGCAGCAAGGGGTGATACGTATGTTTTGGATTGAGCTTATCGTTGTTCTTGGAATGCTCCTGATCGGTGCACGCGTCGGCGGCATCTTCCTCGGTATGTCGAGCGGTGTTGCCCTCGCCGTTCTGGTTTTTGGCTTCGGCTGTACACCCGGCTCGCCAGCGATCGACGTCATCATGATCATCATGACCGTCGTTGTTGCGGCATCCGTACTCCAAGCATCGGGTGGCATGGACTATCTGATCCAAGTGGCAATCAACCTGCTGCGCCGCAACCCAAAGCGGATCAGCTTCTACGCGCCGCTCATCAGCTGGCTATTCACATTCATGTGCGGCACGGGCAACATCGTCTACGGCATCCTGCCGGTCATTGCTGAGGTATCGCGCGAGGCGGGTGTTCGTCCCGAGCGTCCGATCTCCGTCTCCGTTGTCGCATCACAGCAGGCGATCACGGCATGCCCGATCTCTGCGGCGACGGTTGCTCTCCTGGCCCTCTTGGCTCCCGCCAATATCACACTGGTCGACATTCTTGTCGTCTGCGTGCCCGCAACGCTCATCGGCACGCTCGCAGCCTCTCTCTATGCATCTCGTGTCGGCAAGGAACTCGCCGAGGATCCTGAGTATCTGGCACGCGTCGAGGCCGGCGAGGCTGCTCCGATCAACGAAAAGACGGATTTTACGGAAAAGGCCTTCGGCAGCAGGGAGAAAAAAGCCGTGTGCCTGTATCTCCTCGCAACGATCATCGTTATCGCCTTCGGTATTTTCCCCGATCTCCGTCCGACCTACCTCGTCGGTGATAAGATGACGACGTTCTCGATGACGGCAACGATCGAGATGGTCATGATGATCATGGCAGGCGTGATCCTGCTTGCGACAAAGACAGACGTACGCTCCGTCATCGAGCAGTCCGTATTCAAACAGGGACTCATGGGCGTCTACTGCATCTTCGGTCTGACATGGGCGGGCGATACGCTCGTCAAGAACAATCTGCCCTTCCTGAAAGCAGGTGCACAGGACATGGTGATCGCATACCCGTGGGTGTTCGCCCTTGTGCTGTTCTTCATGTCCACACTGATCCTCAGTCAGGCGGGAACGCTCGGTGCACTCGCACCGCTCGGCATCTCCCTCGGCATCTCCGCCCCGGCGATGATCGGCATGTTCCCTGCCGTCAGTGGTTTGTTCTTCGTGCCGAGCTACGCAACAGTGCTCGCGGGCATCGCATTCGACCGGACCGGTACGACCAGAATCGGAAAGTTCGTATTCAACCACAGCTTTATGATACCGGGTCTGATCACCTGCTTCGTCAGTGTCACCGTCGGTCTCGGTCTCGCAAACGCATGGCTGTGACGTTCTGAGGAGAAATGACCGAAAGAGAAGTGACAAAAAGGCTACCGTATTGCAAGTCAATGCGGCAGCCTTTTGCTTTGTTCAGAGGAAAACATTTTATCCCTCGAAAGGAGGATTTTATTTGCTCTTGTAGAATTTTCTACTGTTATTGAATAATGGGAGTTTTATTGTATTTTCAAGGAGGTTCTTTTTATTGACTATTGCCGGAGGAATTATCGTCATCATCGCCTTTGCCGCGATCATCAAGAAGTATGAGACGCGCATGGTGCTGCTCGCTGCGGGCTTTCTCATGTGCTTCATCGGCGGCGTGATGGGCAATGCAGTCGCGACATTCAGCAAAACGATGGTACATGGCTCGCTCGTGCCCGTCATCTGTACGGTCATGGGCTTTTCGTTCGTCATGAAGATCACGACCTGCGACCGCCATCTCGTCGAGTCCATCTCGGGTGTCATCACACGGAGCAAGCTCATCCTCATCCCGCTCGCGACGCTCCTCACATGGTGGATCAACATCGCCATCCCGAGCGCGGCGGGCTGCTCGGCGGCAGTCGGCAGCATCCTCATCCCCACACTCATGGCGGCAGGTGTCCACCCTGCAATGGCAGCTGCAGCGGTACTCGCGGGCACATGGGGCAGCGCCATCAGCCCGGGGCAGGCGCACAACATCTTCGTTGCCGATCTTGCGCAGACCGACCTCATGACCGTCATCATGGCGCAGGTGCCCGCGGCGATTGTCGCATCCATCGTCGCCGTTGTCGCACTGACAATCATTGCAACAATACGTAAGGAAGGTCCCGATGAGGCGCGCCGCCTCGCCTATCACGAGCAGCTCGAAAAGGAGGAGGGCGGCAAGGACTTCCGTGTCAATCCGATCTATGCTCTCATCCCCCTCGTTCCGCTCATCCTGCTCGTCCTCGGCAGCAAGCAGCTTGCCGTCCTGCCGCTCACGGATGTGCCGACCGCGATGATCGTCGGTACCGTGCTCGCACTCATCGTCACACGTCAGAACCCGCAGGAGATCACGAAGAAGTTCTTTGACGGCATGGGTGAAGCATACGGCGGTGTCATCGGACTCATTGTCTCCGCCGCCGTCTTTACCGCAGGCATGGCGGCAATGGGGCTGACCGATGCCCTCATCGAAGCGATGAAGGGCTCGGAGTCCATCGCAAAGATCGCGGGCGCGTTCGGTCCCTTTATCATCGCCGTTATCTCCGGCTCGGGCGACGCGGCGGCGCTCGCCTTCAACGGTGCGATCACACCGCAGGCGGCATCGTTCGGCATGTCCATCATCGACCTCGGCTCACTTGCCCAGATGGCGGGTTCGATCGGACGCTCCATGTCGCCGGTCGCAGGTGCGGCACTCGTCTGCGCGGGACTCGCGAAGGTCAGTCCGATGGAGCTCTCGAAGCGCAATGCCCTGCCCATGCTGCTCGCCACCGTCACCTTTATAATCGTCCTTTTCCTCGGAAAGTAGGCAGCTATGATTGATCAAAAACGCGTATTAAAGGAGTTTTTCACACTTGTCTCCATCCGCTGCTCCACGCTGGACGAGCGCGAGATTGCCGATCTGCTCACAAAACGTCTCAGGGACCTCGGTGCGGCAGAGATTCACGAGGACGGAGCAGGCAAGGCACTTGGCGGAAACACAGGAAATATTGTCGCAAACTTCAAAGGTACGGTCGCGGATGTGCCTACCGTCATGCTGACGGCGCACATGGACTGCGTCGAACCGTGCGCAAATATCAACCCCGTTTTGAAGGACGGTGTGATCCGCTCCGACGGAACGACCATCCTCGGCGCAGACGACAAGGCGGGCGTTGTCGCCATTCTTGAAACGCTGCGCTGCCTTAAGGAGCAGAACATTCCGCACGGCGACCTGCAGATCGTCTTCACCGTCGCCGAGGAGGGCGGCGTCAACGGCTCACGCTGTCTGGATACGAGCCTCCTGCACGCCGACCTCGGCTATACCCTCGACACACATGGACACGCAGGCACGGCAGCATTCAAAGCCCCCGGCAAGAATCAGCTCGTCGTACGCATCGTGGGCAAAGCAGCACATGCGGGCATCGACCCCGACGCAGGAAGGAACGCCATCACGGCGGCGGGCAGAGTGCTGACCGCCGTTCCGCAGGGACGTATGGACGCGGAGACCACCTGCAACGTCGGCAAGATTGCAGGCGGCACGGCGACCAATGTCGTCGCGGAGTTCTGCACCATCCATTTTGAATCGCGCAGCCGCGACAAGGCGAAGCTCGACGCACTCACGCAACGCATCGTGGACGCCGTACACAGCGCGCTTGACGGAACGGGCTGCACCGCAGAAATCACAGTCAAGAAGGACTACGATCCCTACGAGCTCCCACAGGATGCACTGCCCATCCGGTATCTGTGCCGCGCCGCCGAAAAACTCGGCTTCCCCGTCGTGCTTGAGGAGGAGGGCGGTGGCTCGGACGCCAACCACTTCAACGCCTACGGTATCCCAACCACCGTCCTCGGCGTCGGCATGGAGGACTGCCACACAAAGGAAGAGAGCATCCTCGCGCAGGATCTCTATGATGCGGCAGAGCTGACGCTCGCAATTGTGCGCGAGATTGCAGAAAAAGGATAAACGGCAGGGGTGTTGTACGCACCCAAGCCTTCCCCGTATGACGGGGAAGGGGGACCGCCGCGCGGTGGAAGGGGCACAACAGCCCCTTAATTTTATGCATAGTTTAATACCTGTTGCTAACGCCCTCTCTCCATGTTATAATCACTTCATCGAAAAAACGAAAGCAGGTGATCTTTTGGCGGCAAACGAAAGCTATCGCAGCGGCGGCAGTGCGGTGCCGGGCGTTCCCGCGCGGCGGACGGAGACTGCGCCCGGCAATGTGCGCCGCATGGGCGAGGTTGCTGCGAGTGTGCGTCAGGACGCAATCACACCCGAGCACTTCATCACCCATTTCTACGAATATCTGCCGCGCTACATCGCGGGCGGTGCGCCGACAGCGGACACGCGCGACACCTATGAGCTCGCGATCCGTCTTTTTCTCCACTGGTGCATGGAGCAAAGCCTCCATCCTCTGACTGACGTGCACGACTATCAGATCCGCGTCTATATGGAGGAGATGCGCATGCGCGGCTACAGTGCGGCAACCCTCATGATAAAAGGGGCAGCGATCCGCGCCTTCTACAAGGTCGCAGAGCGGCTCTCCTTCATCGCTGAGAATCCCTGCGCCGATCTGCAACTGCGCAATCCGCAGCACCTCGACGAGGACTATAAATATCTCACCGTCGATCAGATCAAGGAGATCTGCGAGGGACTTGCAGAGGACAAGAACGTCCTGCGCCGTCTGCGCAATCTCCTCATCGTCTACCTCATGGGCGTCGAGGGGCTGCGCGTCGTCGAGGTCATGCGCCTCTCCGATGAGGATATCGACTGGCAGCGCGGACGCATTGAGATACGGGGCAAGGGACACGCCGGGATCATCTACCCGTGCGAGGAAACCTTTCAGCTCCTCAAGGCGTACATCGAGGCACGCGCTGCCATTCCGCCCGTGAACAGGCTCACGCCGACCATCATCTCCTGCTCGCCGAACAACCGCAACGGACGCATCACACGCGTCGGCATCCGCTATGTCATCAACAAGGCGCTGACGGACGCGGGGCTGAAACAGCCCGGCTACGCGTGCCATCTTTTCCGCCACAGCTGCGGCACGAACCTCTATCAGGAGACCAAAGACCTGCGTGTCGTGCAAGAAACCCTGCGTCAGCGCAGCCCGAAGGTCACTGCAAAGTATGCCCACGTCCATGATCGGATGGAGAAGCGCTACACCGGCGGCATCTCACCGGGGATGCATGTAGATGCGGTGCAGGAAGCGGCGACGAAAAAAAATAAACAGCAACAATAAACGCCCGTTGTACGAGAGCAATGCTCCCATACACGGGCGTTTTTGAAGGTGGAATACGTCATGATTTCAGCAGTGCTTTCACACGCACATCAATCTCCGCATCCACCTCGTCAAGAAACGCAAAGCGTCGCCGATAAACCGCGCGCTTGCGCGTCGGCACCTCCTCCATCGTCTTGCGCGGAAGCGTGAGCGGCAGTTCATAGAACCTTTTATCGTCTGTTTCCCATCCGCCTGCCTCCTCCCAAAACGCACCGAAGTCGGTCTTGAGCTTGCGGTCGCGACGGATGTGGTTGTTCGCATAGTAGCCCGCATTCGATACGGCAAGGATCCGCTGTACACCGAGCACACGTGCGACCGCCTGCGTCATATAGAGAATGAGATTCTTCGTGCGGAAGCGATGCGCACGCTTCGTCATCTCGCGGACAAAGCCCTGCGCGTCCTCTGTATTGGGACCCTGCATCGCCCCGATGACAAGCGTCGGTGCGCCGCCTCTCCGCTCGATCCAAAAGATGATCTGATAGAGAGGAACTGTATCCACATCCATCGTGACGGAGAGCAGCCCCTCCTTGCGCTGACCGGAGACAAATTTCAGATAAGCACGCCACTCCATATCCGTTTCGGATGAACGCCAGATTTCACGCTCCCGATCGAGTCCGAGGTCAATAAAATCGGAGGATTTCAGCCGCTCTTCCAAGAATCTGTAGTGATCCCGAATGAGGTCTATACGCGTGCGCACTGTCGAGCCCGCATAAAAAAAGGCGCGCGTTGCCTGCTCCAAGGGAAAGGGGTTGCGCTCATAGAGTGCACGCCGCGCTTCCGTTTCGTGAAAGAAGTCATAGAGCTCACGCAGCTGCCGCCTGTGCAGGATTCCACGCACCATAAAGACGAGCGCGCGATGCCGCTCACGCGGGTTTTCCCAGCGGTAGGCACGGTGCGCGACGGCACGAATCTCAGCAAGCATATCCGAACTCCATTTCATGTTTTCTCCGCAAGAATCGCCGCAATCTGCGCGGCAACGCGCGACGGTGCGTAATATTGCGACGCCGCTGTCAGCGCGGCATGCCACTGCGGCGCACGGCTGTCATATTCGTTGATAAAGAGCTCGAGCGCCCTGCCGAGCGCTGCGCTATCTCCGCTCGAAAACGTCACGCCGACAGGGAAGCGTGCAAACACATCGGGATTCATATCAGCGCTGACCAGCACAGGCTTTTGAAACCCGATTGCCGTAAAGAGCATCGCGCTGCACTGATAGCGATAGCGTTCCGCCGAATATGGAAGGAGCAGTGCGTCCACCTCGGAAATGGCACGCTGCCACTCTGCCCCGATCAGTCCGCGGTGCAGAAAGGTGATGCCCCGTCCCTTATATGCCGCAATGATGCGTTCGAACTCCGCCGCATCCTCCGCATGCATCGTTGAGCCTTGGACAAGCAGCCGGACGGGGCGCGTATAACGCCCCGCAAGGTAGACATCGAGCAGATCCTCAAGGCGTTTTTCCCTGCGGAACTGTCCAAAAAAACCAATGATAAGAGGTTTATCCGCAGTGATCGGAGGACGCGCAACAACCTCTATGTCGCGCGGGATATAGGCGGGCGGAACGATGAAGTGGAGATTCGCGGGACGTTTTCCGAAGAGGGAATCCCCAAAGGTAATCACTGTGGGACAAATCTTAGGATAATCGGACAGCTGCCCGACAGCGCCAAAAAAGTTCGAGGCGTCGCGCTGCGTGATTCCATGATGGAGAAACATCACCGGTACAGGCGAGTGACGCAGTACGGATTGCTTCAGCGCCCGCAGATAACGATAGGTCGCCGTAGGGATGATGAGGGCATCAAAATGCCCCGCTTCCGCTGCCCGGTGGAGCTGGCGGTACCAGCCGAACCGACGGCGCATGCGGCGCAGAGAGGTCATGAGTTTCCCGATTCCACGCGCCTGTGTATAGGAAACAGACGCCCCGTCAAGGTGCTGGACTTCTGTATGATAGTCCATGCCAAACCGAAACCCCTCGGGTACATAGAAGACAATCTCGTGCCCGAGCTTTTTCAATTCATCGACCAGAATGCGGTCAAAATCCACCTCATGCCCACCGGGTGTCATGATGTTTTCAAATATGGCAATCCTCATATACGCCCCCCCTTTCAGTTTTCAGGCAGTGCGTCCCAAATAATGCAGTTTTACATATTTCACCATCGTATAGAATCCGTGGAACATCGCAAGGATAAAGCCAAGCTGTCCATCGAGAAAACCGCGTTGAAGGATGTAGAACCGAAAGAACGCAAACGGCGGATCAAACAGAATCTTGAGAAAGGAAGCGCGCTTCCCGTCTGTGTACTGACGCTGTGCCATCAGCGTTGTATACCGGTTGAATTTCTGAAAATAGCGCCCCCAGTCCGTATAGGTGTAGTGCAGGAGGCTCCCCTTCAGCCGTCGCACGGGGAGCGCGGACTCCGTCCGCTCGTGTACCAGCCCCTCCCAGCGTACGGCATCGCGCGGGAAGAATCGGCGCGGGTAGTCCGGCTTGTGCCCGCCGTAGTACATCCGCTGCCCGAAGGCTACATTGATGCGCCTCACCTCGTACACGGCGCGTGCATCTTCTGCCATCACGCGGCGCAGTTCCTCCTCCGCACCCGCATTCACGCGCTCATCCGCATCCACATAGAACACCCAGTCCGCCTCTGTCTGCGTGAGCGCAAAATTGCGCTGCGCGGCAAAGTCGCCTGCCAAAGCGTGTTCGACAACGCGTGCGCCCGCCGCGCATGCAAGCTCCACCGTGCGATCCGCACTCATATCATCGATCACGAGAATCTCATCGGCAAACGCCGCACTCTTGATACAGTCCTCAATATGCCGCTCCTCGTTGTGCGTGAGTATGATAACGGCAAGCCTCACGCGTCCACCTCCTCCGGATATTATTCCGCGTTATACACCGCCTTCTGCACGCAGTCCAGAAGGCTCCCGCCCACATAGCGTACCCCGTGCACCCCCGCATTCTCGGCTGCTCCCACATCGCTCTCCGCGTCACCAAACATATAGGAAGCGGCGGGGTCGATCGCGTATTCATCAATGGCACGCAGAATCATGCCGGGCGCAGGCTTGCGGCAATCACAGAATCTCGTATAGGCAGGAATCTTCCCCTCAATATGATGGGGACAGTAGTAGAATGCGTCAATGTGTGCGCCGTACGCAGCAAGCTGTACATTCATCCAGTCGTGCAGACGGTGCACGGCAGCCTCGTCATAGTAGCCGCGTGCGATGCCGCTCTGATTCGTGACGACGACGACGAGATAGTCATGCACATTGGCCCAGCGGATGGCATCCATCGCCCCCTCGATCCAGACGAAATCCGCAGGATCATGGAGATAGTGCACATCCACGTTCAGCGTGCCGTCGCGGTCGAAGAAGATCGCCTTATTCGCCATAGGAGAAGTATCCGCCCGCCTTCAGGAAGTCACAGTACTCCCTGACCGCCTCCTCCATCGGAGTAAAGCCGCCGTCGTAGCCCGCCGCGAGAAGTGCTGTTGTATCTGCCTGCGTATAGTTCTGATACTTGCCGCGCAAGACCTCCGGGAAGTCGCGGTAGACGATCTTGCCCTTGCCGAGCGCAGCAATGACGGCGTTTGCCGCCTCGTTGTAGCTGTGTGCGATGCCCGTACCGCAGTTGTAGACACCGCTCTCGCCACCATGCTCAAAAAAGTGAAGATTCACACGCACAACATCGCCAACATAGACGAAGTCGCGGCGCTGCTCACCGTCCGCGATGCCCTCCGTCCCGCGAAAGAGACGTGCCTCACCCATCTCCATGATCTGATGATAGAGTTGATAGAAGATGGACGCCATCTTGCCCTTGTGATGCTCCTGCGGTCCGTAGACATTGAAGTATTTCAGCCCGACAATCAGACTGCGTGCCTCGGGAATCACCTGCCGCACATAGCGATCAAATGCGAGCTTCGAAAATGCGTAAGGGTTGAGCGCGTCCTCACAGAGGTCGCCCTCGGTAAAGCCGTTCTTTCCGCCGCCGTAGGTCGATGCGGAGGAGGCATAGAAAAACGGGATGCGCGTGCCCATTGCAAAGTGCAGCAGTGCCTTGGAGTAGGAGTAGTTGACCTTCATCATGTAGTTGACATCGTACTCCATCGTGTCCGAGCATGCGCCCTCATGAAAAATCGCGTCGATATCCGTGCCGTCGAAGTCCCCCTCCTCGATGAGGTGGAGAAAGTCGTCCTTCTGCTGGTAGTCGATGAAATGCAGCCCGCGCAGGTTCTTGTAGTTCTCGCCGTCCTTCAGATCGTCGACGATGAGGATGTCCTTGTGCCCGCGCTCATTGAGCGCATGAACAAGGTTACTGCCGATGAATCCGGCGCCGCCGGTAACGATAATCATAGATCTGCTCCTTCCTGACGATCAAGTACCTGCAGGAGTTCTTCTCTGCTGACTGCATAGGTACCAAGTTTCGAAACAACCACACTCGCCGCAAGGTTCGCGAGATAGGCACCGTCCACCGGCTTCAGCCCGCCCGCAAGCGTAAGCCCGAACACGGCGATCACCGTATCGCCCGCGCCCGAGACATCGAACACCTCCTGCGCGCGTGTCGGAATATGGACAACCTCCTCGCCGTGAATCAACGAGAGCCCCTTTTCTGAACGCGTAAGCAAGACGTTTCGAATGCCAAATTTACGCATCGCATAGCGCGCTGCCTTCTCAGCCTCGAAATCATCATTTCGAATCGGCTCCAATAGAATCTCGTTGATTTCCTTGACGTTCGGCGTAATATAATCCACGTCCTTATACTTCGCCCACTGCGCCCCCTTCGGGTCGACAATGACGGGCACACCGTGGTCGTGCGCCGCACGAATGATATGCTGACAGGCATACTCCGTGCAGGCGCCCTTGCCATAGTCGGAGATGATGACGCAGTCCATGCTCTCATTGAGCTTCTGATCGATGTAGGCAAGATACCGCTCGGCATAGTCACCGTCAATCGGGCTCGCATCCTCGAAGTCGAGACGGAGCATCTGCTGATGCCCACCGATGATGCGGATCTTCGTGGTCGTCGGACGTTCCGTACGGACGAGCCCCGCATAGTCGATGCCGCGCGCCACAAATTTTTCCAGCAGACTCTTGCAGTGTGCATCGTCACCGACATAGCCCGCAATGCTGACATTCGTTCCAAGGAGTGCAAGGTTGTGCGCAACGTTCGCCGCACCACCGAGGGTTTCACGCGTGCCTGTCACATGCGTGATCGGCACAGGCGCCTCGGGCGAGATGCGCGTGACCTCACCGGAGTAGTATTTATCCAGCATCACATCGCCGACGACGAGGATGTTGCTGCGCCCACTCTTCTCCGCGACCGTTGCGCGGATCTTTGCCATATCCATGAGAACGCTCCTATCTGTAACCATCAAAAACAAACAATCAATCAAATCCGTGGGCTTTGATCCCTGCGGGCAGGACGGGCCGAACAAAGCGTCCCGCCGCCCCCTTTGGAGCAAGTGCAAACGCCCCATCCACCTGCTCCACCACACGCGTTTCGAAATCCATCGAACGCACAAGTTCGCAGGCGGGCTGCTCCCCGTTCTCTGCAAGCATTTGATCCGCGTATTTCAATATGAGTTCGGGCGGCATCCGCTTCATACACTTCATATATTCCTCACCCGCAAGAGGGCATTCGTGAATGCGGCAGGGATGGCACGGCACGGGCGCACGGACGGAAATACTCTTTGCATCGTATGGGTAGAAGCCTGGGATGGGGGATGCGCCGAACATACAGAGAACGGGCACGTTCATCGCAACGCCGACGTGCATCGGCCCCGAGTCCGTTGTGATGAAGAGGATGCAGCGGCGGAGAAGTCCTGCGAGCACACCAAGACTGACCTGCCCCGTGAAGATGTGCAGATGCGGATGATCCTTCTCCCGCATCTGTGCGCGGCATGTGTCGACAATCTCCACGTCCATCGGGCCGCCCATAACAGCGATATGGTACCCGCGCACGAGGTAGTAGTCTGCCACCTCCGCAAAATACGCATCCATCCACCGCTTCGTCCGCCAGCTCGCGCCGATGTTGAGCGCAATCACCTTGTCCTCCGGCGCGAAATGCTCCGCCCAGAGTCGCGCCGCCTCCGCCTCGGCGGCGGGCGGCAGCCACACCTCAAGGCCTGCGTCATCGATCTCCCCGATCACGCCCGCCGCACGCAGCGCCGCATAGTGTGAGTGAACCTCGTGCATGATCGGGTGCTGATCGGGACTCACATGATCAAAGAAAAGAGAGAAGCCGGGCTTTGCATAGCCGACGATTTTCTTTCCGCCGCTGAGTGCCGCGAGCGCAGAAGAGCGCTCGTTGCGATGCAGATTGACGACGAGATCGTAGCGCTGTTTGCGCAGGCGATGGGCAAAACGCAGGATGCCGAGGAAACTTCTGTCACGCCCCTTCTTGTCGATCAGCAGACACGCATCGATGTGCTTATTCTCCTGCACAATGTCCGCGAGGATCCGATCCGCGAGGAGTGTGATACGCGCTGTGGGATAGTTGTGCCGCAGTGTGCGCAGCACGGGTGTCACGAGCATAAGATCGCCGAGGTGCATGAGGTTGATGACGAGGATGTTCCGATACAAACTTATGATTCCTCCCACAGATGCAATATCTCCCGACGGCACTCAACGCAGCAGAAGCGGCCGCATCTTCGCCACGACCTCATCCACCGTAATTGCCGCAAGGCAGTCCAACCCCTTGGGGCAGGCGCGTTTCCAGCAGCCACGGCAGCTGCGGTCCACCTCAATCGCATGTTCGAGCTGACCGTAGGGACCGTTGCGGTTCGCATCGGTCGGTCCCATGAGCATCACCGTCGGCACGCGAAGTCCCGCCGCGAGATGAACGGGTCCCGTATCGCCGCCGAGTACAAGTGCGGCGCGCGTGAAAATATGCGCAAGCTGCTTGAGATTTGTGCGCCCGACGAGATTCACGGGCGGGATCCCGGCTGCGCGCACAATGTCCTGCGCTAGCGTCTCATCGAGATGCCCGCCTCCCACGAGCACGGGAATATAGTGCGCGCGGTAAAGGCGATCGGCAAGTGCGGCGAAATACTCCACCGGCCAGCGTTTGTTCGGCCAGTTCGCACCGATGGCAAAGGCGACAAAGCGCCGCCCTTCCTGTACGCCCTCGCGCGCGAGCAGATCCTCTGCCGCCGCTACGTCACGTTCGGAAACGGCGACGGGAAAGCGAACCTCTCGCACCTCACAGCCGAGTGCCCGTGCGACATCGAGATAGCGCTCGACAATATGCCCCTCGGCGTGCGCTCCACGCACGGGGCGGCTCACGAGATCCGCACCCTCGCGCATATTCGCCGTACCGATGCGCAGCTTTGCCCCCGCATTCCATGCAATCGCCGCCGACTTAAAGAGCCCCTGCAGATCGAGCGAGGCATCATAGCGGCGCCTGCGCAGACGTCGGCGAAACGGCCCGATCTCACGCAGAAAGCCGCGGACACTGCGGAACTTTGCCTTCTCAAACAGAATGAGCTCGTCGATGTAGGGATTGTCTTCGAGAATCGCATACGCAGCCTGCTCGACAACCCACGTCAGATGCGTCTCCGGAAACTGCTCCTTGATGGCATACGAAACGGGCAGGGCATGAATCACGTCGCCAATCGCACTCAGCTTGATGACAATGATGTTCTTCATACCCCGCCCTCCTTTCGTGATCCGGTAAGTTGCTTTGCAAGCCCAACACGAGCGCTCTATTTTCGCCCCACCCGTGTGATAATGTTCGTCGTGGACTTGCCTGCGACAAGTGGGATAAAGGCAACCTCGCCGCCGTACCGCTCGACGATGCGTGCCTCGGGCAGCGTTTCAAGCGTATAGTCGCCGCCCTTGGCATAGACGGCGGGGCGCACCTTCGCGATCAGCACCTCTGCCGTATCCTCGCCAAAGATGACCACTGCGTCCACCGATTTCAGTGCGCCGACGACCTCCGCGCGATCCTCCGCCGTGTTGACGGGGCGTGTCTCGCCCTTGAGTCGTCGCACGGATGCGTCACTGTTGAGCCCGAGGATGAGCACATCGCCCAGCGACCGCGCTGCCGCAAGATAGCGCACATGCCCTGCGTGGAGGATGTCAAAGCAGCCGTTCGTGAAAACGACACGTGCCCCTCCTTCACGCAGGGCAGCGGCAAAAGCCTCAATCCGCTCATTTGGAATCAGCATATCAAACACCCCCTTCGAGAGCCATAATGGCGTTGCTCAGTTCCTCCTGCGCAACGGTTGCCGTCCCACGTTTGCGTACGGCGATCCCCGATGCAATATTGCTGAGATACGCCGCCGTCAGAGGATCCATGTCCGCTGCGAGCGCAAGGATCATGACAGCGACACAGGTATCCCCCGCACCCGACACATCGAAGATCTCGCTGTGGTCGCTGACGGGAATGTTTGTCGCAGAGGCATCTGCAAGGAAGAGTGTCATGCCCTTATCCCCGCGCGTGATCAGTACGCCATCGGCATGGAGCCGTTCGCACAGTTCACGCCCCGCCGCGTGAATCTCCTCCTCAGAGCAGAGAGTACGCCCGAGTGCTGCCGCGAGTTCCGCATCATTCTGCTTGACGTAGCCGATGCCCTCATAACCAAGAATATCATAGCGCGAGTCCACGATGCTCGGAATGCCCAACCGGCGCGTCTCATCGATCACCATGCGGCGCACACGCTCTGTCACAGTCCCCGATCCGTAGTCCGAGAGCACAACACCGCGCACGTGGGGGAGTAGCTCCCGTATGTGCGCGAGCAGCGCTTTCTCCGTCGCCTCGTTAAGCGGTATATGCCACTCGCGGTCAATGCGTACAATCTGCTGACTGACGGTCGCACGTCCGCCCGCAATGATGCGAGTCTTCGTGATCGTCGGGTATTCTGCCGCACGTACGAACGACTCCGTATGCACGCCATTCTTTTCGAGCACAGCGAGGAGTGCATCCCCGCTGATATCCGTACCGCAGACGCCT
>ERZ772924.322-NODE-322-length-23690-cov-3.827713_pt1 | contig 23690 bp, 21 predicted proteins | sample MGYA00512116_ERZ772924 | MGnify/ENA primary metagenome ERZ772924 (study PRJEB29015, sample SAMEA2737920) | human oral metagenome | biome: human oral; feature: human-associated habitat; material: dental | place: China | collected 2134 ...
TAACAAATAATCAGTTAGTTATAGAGCATACGCGCGATGATGATGAGGTCTATAAATATATAGAGAGATGTGGATTAACAAGTCGCCCCATAAAACTTTCGATTGAATTTTGTGTTTATGAAGATTCTGAGGAAGAATAGTATTTAAATTGAACAGAGAGAATTTATGATTCAACTCTTTGTCAACACTTTTGTTAAAAAAGATAATCAGTTAGAAAATTTGTCTCACATCGCTACGATAGTTGGAGTTCTATTAGCAATTATTGTTGCGATCGGGGGAGTTATTAAGTATTTTAGTGAGAAAAAAGATAAAAAGTATGAACGATATATGGAGGAAAAAAGAAATAAAGGAGATAAGTTAACAGAAACCTACAAGGAGCTACTTAAGATTATTGCTTTATTTCCTAATAAAACGCCCTATGATGTTATGAATAACTTATCATTTTCTCCGGTATTTAATCTTGAAAATTTTGATACGGTAAACATAATTTTAGAAATTCAAATTCGGGAAGATTATCAAAAGCGATTAGAGCGAAAATATCTTACTTATCAAGATGAAGAAGATATCAAAACAGAAATTCGGAATAGAGAATACTATATAAAGGAAATAGAAAAAATCAAAAATCAGTATTTTCTAGCTAAGCAAGAGTATGAGCGATTTAGACATACTGATAAAACTATTGAACTGTATGCAGGCCAAGATGTAAAAAATTGCTTAGTAGAGTTTTATGTTACTTGGCATAATGCTTTTATAGCAGGGAGAACCTTGGAATATGCTGATGGAAGACAAAATAAACTGGATAATATTCGTTGGAAACTTGAACAAGTCATAAGGGCTGACCTAGGTATTATTTAAAGAGGAGACATTGATATGATAAAAATCATCGTCAACGCTTTTGTGGAAGAAGGCAAAGAAACCACCGTTGTGGAAGTGCTCTTTGCCAGCAGCGACCATGAAAAAGTAAAGGCCAAATATCAAGAACTAATGATCCAGTATCCAGAAAGCTATCTACGGCTTACCGCTGGATACCGATCTCAACACCCTACCGCATTATCTGTCAGTAGCTATAAACAAGGAGGATTTTAGTTAGCTATGAAAACAATCGGCCTTATTGGTGGTATGAGCTGGGAGAGTACGACTTCCTATTATCAGCTTATCAACGAGACAATTAAAAAAGAGCTTGGCGGACTGCATTCGGCTAAAATTCTGCTTTACAGTGTTGATTTTGCGGAGATTGAGCACTATCAGGCCAGCGGTGACTGGGCTAAGAGTGCGGAAGTCCTGAGCCAAATTGCCCAGAAACTGGAGCAGGCTGGTGCGGACTTTATTGTTATCTGCACAAACACCATGCACAAGGTTGCCCCGCAGATTCAAAAGCAAATCGCGATTCCAATTTTGCACATTGCGCAGGCAACTGCTGAGGCTATTCTTGAAAATGGCATTCAAAAAGTTGGTCTCTTGGGCACCAAGTACACCATGACTCAAGACTTTTACAAGGAAAAGCTGCTTGAAGCAGGGCTTGAGGTGCTGATTCCAGACCAAGCTGGCATTACTGAAGTCAACCGAATCATCTATGATGAGCTGTGCTTGGGAGACATCAAAGACAGCTCAAAGCAGACTTACCTTACCATTATTGATGATTTGAAAAATGCTGGCGCTAAAGCCGTTATCCTAGGCTGTACAGAGATTGGCCTTTTAGTCAAACAGGCAGACACAGACCTCCTCCTCTATGACACAACAGCTATCCATGCTCAAAAAGCGGCGGAATTAGCAATAAATGGGTGATTATTGTGTTAAACTAGAAGTGTAACTACAAAAGGCTATGCAATTGGGTTTGTAAAAGATGCTGAAGTGGTATGGATATCAGGAGGTTAACACATGGAACTATTCATCGCAAAGATAGTCAGTAGCTTTTTAGAAATAATATTAGCTACTGCAATTCCGTTTCTCTACTGGATTTTCACAGAAAGAAAACAGTCTACTTTTCTAAACTGGTTAGGATTTAAGAAAGTTAGTAAACATGATTTTAAACGATTCTTTGTACCCGTGTTGGGAATGATTCTATTATTTTCATTGGCTTCCTTTTTTATCTTACTTCGCTTAAAGGGAGTGTCAACGGCAACAACAGTTTTTCGAGGTGGTGGTTATACAGTCTTGCCGACTATTCTCATTTATGGGATATTTAATACCGCTTTGCCAGAAGAATTATTTTTTAGAGGATTCTTATTAAAACGTCTTATGTCAAAGATGGCATTTCCTTTGGCTAACTTCATTCAGTCATTATGTTTTGCTTTAATACACAGTTTTATGTTTTTCAAGCTACTGGATATTGGTTCAACAATAATGATTACAATGTTTATATTTGGAATTGCTTATGGAATGGGGTACATCAATGAAAAAAAGACGCAAGGATCCATTGTTCCGAGTTGGCTTATCCATGCAGCAGCTAATATTTTTTCAGGCATATGTACCGCATTTATGTTGATTTAGTGTCAACTCAGTCGTTGAAAGATTGTAATATAGGAGCAGATTTATGGTGAAATCGAATATAAAAGCGAGTTTTTCTTATCCGATTGATCAGGTCTGGAAACTTGTAACCGACTTGTCCAATCAAACTTGGAGAAGTGAACTTGGTCAGTTTGAAAAAGTAGACGACAATCATTTTCTTGAATACACTCAAAATGGTCTTCAGACGAACTTTAAGGTGACAAAAGTCAATTTGCATAAGCTCTGGGAGCTTGAATTTGAAAATAAAAATCTCCAAGGTACTTGGATAGGTCGTTTTGATTATCAGGATGGACAAACCATTCTAGATTTTACAGAAAATATCATTGTTAAAAATGCCCTCCTGACACCATTTGTGTGGCTTTATTTAAGAAAGCAGCAAAAGCAGTATTTTCGAGATTTAGAAAAAGCGCTGAAAGTTAAATCGCAAAATGAGATGACTGATGGTAGTTAGTGATAAAGTTGATTTCTGATTGGGGGATATATGGGCGAATTAGCCATAAAAAATGATAAACTTGTCAAAGTGAAAGAAGCGGTAAATACCCCACTTGATGTTGAACTATTTCAAAATAAAAGAAAAAGTTTTGAACAAGTTGGTAATTATTTTTCGACTATTGCTAATTCTTACAATGAAATTAAACAAAATATCAATCCTGAGGAAATGTATGTTGTTAAATTTACTCGGGAGCAGTTGAAAAAGTTCCAAAATGGAGAGATTGATTTTCAAAAGACAGCGGATAGGAAGTCTTTATTACCCAATTTTGTGACTAGAGGAACAAACAACAGTATTGTTTCTAAAGCTCGACTAGAAAAAATCGTATTAGATAATCCTGAAGCTTTACAGAATGTTGTGTCAAATATTAATCGGTTGGTTGAGGTTCAAAAGGTCAATGAGCTGGAGTTATTACTTTCAGAAGTTAAACAGATTGGTTTGGATATTAAACAGGGCCAAAAAGATGATAGACGTTCTAAAATATTGGGTGCAGAAAGTACAATAGAGCAAGCATTATTGATAAGTGATGAAAACCCTCAAAAAGAGCACTTATTATTAAATGCAATTAGTCAGTTAAACGAAGGCAGAGAAGCTATTATTAAAGAGTTTGAAGGGGTAGTGACCAGAAATTCATCTATACCGAAAAATGATTTTATATTGTTTTTAAAATCAACCTTTGATGATAAATTTAATGAGAGCGTTTCAGATAGCTTTGCAGAATTAAACGACCAATTTTCATATATTGTAAAGGCAAGCGATTTGTTGGCTAAAACATACACAGTGACAGGAAATCCTGAATTGATTGATACTGTGTATTCACCTGTTAAGACCTTGATTGAAAATAATCATGAATACATATCAAAATTGGTGGAATTACAGGAAATAAGTACTGAAGACCAAAGGCGATTAAAATGGTGCATTGAGCCAAATGATTTTGTTGAGAGAATAGGAGTAACAGAATTGTCAAATTATGATATAATCACGATTGAATTTTCAGGTCATGAATTATTAAAGGGAGTAAAAAATGGATAGAAAACAAATACATAAGATTGGGAAGGTTATGAATAAGCCTGTTAAATTTATAAAGAAAAATTCAAGAAAAATTTTAACAGGAATTAGTGCAGCTGCTTCATTAGTTGCATTGATTAATGGCAGAAAAAAATAGGTTGACTATTACATATAGAATTCAATTTGAGTAAAAGGTTATTATTGAAACTAAATACGGTTACCTAATCTTTCAATATTTATAAAGTTATCTTGCGACCGCAGGTCGCCCCCCAATGTTTCACGCCGTGGGGAGAGCGTAAGCGACGGAAATCTTGAGACCTTAGGCTCAAGATTTAGTCATGAGATTCCGAAGGAAGCTGCTGACGTCCGCCCCACTTAAGTGAAACATAAAAAAGAAAGGAAAAATAAAAAATGATCAACCGTTATTCACGCCCTGAGATGGCGAACATTTGGAGTGAAGAAAACAAGTACCGTGCTTGGTTAGAAGTGGAAATCTTGGCTGACGAGGCTTGGGCTGAGTTGGGTGAGATTCCTAAGGAAGATGTGGCCAAGATTCGCGAGAAGGCGGATTTTGATATTGATCGCATTCTGGAGATTGAGCAGCAAACCCGTCACGATGTGGTGGCCTTTACTCGTGCGGTTTCTGAGACGTTGGGTGAGGAGCGCAAGTGGGTACACTTTGGTCTGACCTCGACAGACGTGGTGGATACAGCCTATGGTTATCTTTACAAACAGGCTAATACCATCATTCGTAAGGATTTGGATAATTTCCTCAATATCATCGCTGATAAGGCCAAAGAACACAAGTTCACCATCATGATGGGGCGCACACATGGTGTCCATGCGGAGCCAACAACTTTTGGTCTTAAATTGGCGACTTGGTACAGTGAAATGAAGCGTAATATTGAGCGTTTTGAACATGCTGCCGCTGGTGTGGAAGCTGGGAAAATCTCTGGTGCGGTTGGGAACTTTGCCAACATTCCGCCATTTGTGGAAAAATATGTTTGTGACAAATTAGGCATTCGTGCTCAGGAAATTTCGACTCAAGTCTTACCGCGTGATTTGCACGCCGAGTATTTTGCAGTACTGGCAAGCATTGCCACATCAATCGAGCGCATGGCGACTGAAATCCGTGGTCTGCAAAAATCCGAACAGCGTGAAGTAGAAGAGTTCTTTGCCAAGGGGCAAAAAGGCAGCTCTGCTATGCCCCATAAACGCAATCCTATCGGCTCTGAAAATATGACGGGGCTTGCGCGTGTGATTCGCGGACACATGGTGACGGCCTATGAAAATGTGTCCCTCTGGCACGAACGCGATATTTCCCACTCATCAGCTGAGCGCATTATCGCGCCTGATACGACCATTCTCATTGACTACATGCTCAATCGCTTTGGCAATATCGTGAAAAACTTGACCGTCTTCCCAGAAAATATGAAGCGCAACATGGGCTCTACCTTTGGTCTCATTTTCAGCCAGCGTGCTATGCTGACCTTGATTGAAAAAGGCATGACCCGCGAGCAGGCTTACGACCTTGTTCAGCCTAAGACTGCGCAGTCTTGGGACAACCAAGTGGACTTCAAACCGTTGCTGGAAGCAGATCCAGAGATCACGTCTCGCTTGAGCCAAGAAGAAATCGACGAAATCTTTAATCCAGTCTACTACACCAAGCGTGTGGATGAAATCTTTGACCGGATTGGATTGGGAGACTAAATACAAAACAAGGCGGCCGATGGGCTGCCTTTTATGCTATAATCAAGCTATGGACAAGAAAACACTTATTCAAACTTTTTATGATCATGCAGACCAAGAGCGGGCGCATGCTATGGCAGCCTATATGCGTGACCAGTTTCCTTTTCTAGGTCTTTCCACTCCGCTTCGCCGTCAGTTGGAGAAGGACTTTGTTAAAGAATCTAAGGCGTCTAAGGCGGTTGATTGGGTTTTTGTGGAAGAGTTGTGGGAACTGCCTGAGCGGGAATTTCAGTACGCTGTTTGTGATTATTTACGGGCTATGCAGATCTTTTTAACGGAAGCAGATCTGCCTCGTCTCAAACAGCTGGTTGTAACCAAGTCTTGGTGGGATACAACGGACAGTTTGGACAGAACCATTGGTAAGATCAACTTTCCCAGTAATATAGTTGATGCAACTATGTTAGAGTGGTCCTCTGATGATAACTTTTGGCTGCGGCGCGTGGCAATTGACCACCAGCTTTTACGAAAAGATAAGATGAAGACAAATCTTTTGGAGAAGATTCTCATTAACAATCTCAATCAAAGCGAATTTTTCATCAATAAAGCTATTGGCTGGATCTTGCGAGACTACTCTAAGACTAATCCAGATTGGGTTAGAACTTTTATTGAAAAGCATAAAAATCAGATGGCCAATTTATCGATTAAAGAAGCTAGCAAATATTTATGATAAGCCGTTTATCATATTTTATATCACACGAAAAACAACCGCTGGGCAAGTAGGATAAGCTGAAATTTTGCTAGCCAGTCGTTTTTAAGAGCCTGTATTCATAAGTTATTTTATTGCGGCCTTGCAATCACTTTTAATAAGCTAACGCTTATTTATAACTAAAATGATTTCTGTAAGTATAGGTTCTAAGTATAAAAAATAAGAAAACAAAGATTAATCGTTTGCTGCAAGACTACGCTTATGTCTTATGCTTCCTTTTTGAAACTCACTGAATGTGTTCCCAAAAGATGTCAGAAAAAATATATAGAAGTCTAGTAAATTTACTATATTATAGAGTTATGATAAAATAGTAAAAGTTTAGACAGAGATTATAGGAAAAGGTTTTATGTTAAAAGATTTTGGGAAGAAAATTAAGAACCTGAGGTTAGAAAAGGGGCTGACCAAAGAGGCTGTCTGCCTTGATGAATCGCAGTTGTCAACACGGCAGTTGACCAGAATTGAATCAGGACAGTCTACGCCAACTCTTAATAAAGCTGTTTATATTGCAGGACGTTTAGGAGTGACGCTTGGCTATTTAACGGACGGAGAAAATGTTGAGTTACCCAGTCGTTATAAAGAACTAAAGTATTTATTATTACGAACGCCAACCTATGGTGACCAACAAAGATTAGCTGAAAAAGAAACCTATTTTGACGAGATTTTTAGTCAGTTTTATGATGATTTGCCTGAAGAAGAACAATTGATTATTGATGGCTTACAATCGAAACTAGATATTCATTTTAGTGATAATATCGATTTTGGCGTTGGTATTTTAAATGACTATTTTGATCAGATTTTAAGAAAAACCAATTATCAGGTCAATGATTTGATTCTGATTGATCTCTATTTTTCCTGCTTAACTGTTAGTGGTTTGGATTCAGCTATTTTTGATTCAAGAAAATATAATCAATTATTGGAGACATTGCTTAAGCAGGTAGACTGCCTTCCATTAGAAGATCTTTTCGTTTTAAATAATGTTTTATTGAATAATTTTGGACTCCTCTTAGAATTGAAAAAATATGATTTTGTTAAGCAGCTTATTGCTGTCAGCAATAAAATCATGGCTAGAACTCATGATTTTCAAAAAAAGCCTATTGTTAATCTTCTGACATGGAAGCATCATTTATTTGTTGAAAAAGATTATGCGAAAGCTAAAAAGAGCTATGATGCTGCTATCTTATTTGCCCAGTTAACAGAAAACATTAATTTAAGAGAAAATTTGGAGAAAGAATGGCAAAAAGATTCTCAGAACGGGACATAAATGTCCTGTTCTTTTTTTGAAGGATCATTTATAATGAATGATATCAAAAAAGAAAGGAGAATAACAGGATGTTTTCAATTTTAACAAGTATTTTGATGGGTCTTGACTGGTGGAGCTTATAATAGACAGCCCTTATGTCAGATGATGATTTTTAGATAGTGTTAACTCTTGTGTTTGCTAACACGACACAGTAATAAAAAGAGAAGCAAATTCAATAGACATATCACATTTGACTCAAGATAGAATCAACGAAGTCTTCGGCATCAGCTGCTGCATTAAACTTGTGGTATCTTGCTCAGATAGGAAGACTGGATGAACAAAAGTTATTAAATGAGTCTGGGACTAAAGTCACTAACTAAAACAGAGACTCACATCACAATCACACGTGAATCTCTGTTTTTCTTAGCTGAGAAATCTTTTTGTCTCAGACTCATTTGATTGAGTAAATCTATTAATGGCATGCTAAAAGGTGTGATTTCTAATAAATACACACCTTTTAGTATATCTTGTTTTTAGAGAATTTAAATTAACTTATCAGTTCTTATCATTTGGAGGTGTCCCGTTTCCAGGAAAGGCTGGATGGTGCCCATTTGGAAGGAGCGGAACGGTATCTTTTGATACATGCCTGCCTGAAGGATGAGTGGTTGTGTCTTTTGTTGCTTTGATAACTGCTTTATGACCATCAGATGTTGTAACCGTGTAGGTTTTGCCTGCCTTGATGGTTTTATTTGAAAAGACAACATGGTCAAAGTCTACATCTGCCTTTGTTTTTGCAACGATATGTCCTTTTGAGTCAGTTATAGTAATGGTATCACCGGCTAATCCTGAAACAATCGCAGCAATATAAGCTTGTTTGGTTCCCTTTGAGAAGCCCTGAGCAAATCCCATATGGCCAATTGCCCAAGTTGTTCCTCCGGAAGCAAACCCTGTACCATCATAATCAATGGCTGAGCTGTAATCAGTGATTGATTGAATTTTGAGACTACCATCGGTAATATAGAGATTTCCATTTGAATCCACACCGTCATCTTTGCCAATACCGCTGATATTAGCACCAGAAATAACAATAGCAACCTCATTTTCGATATCTTTCTTGCTGTTTTTCAAATGCGATAGGTCAGCATCGTCTTTTGTTGTCCATTCAGTCGCATTGATAGCATCATCACCAGCATTGATCGTTATTTGACCTTTTTTCAAATTCACATAGCGGCCTTCGATTCCTTCAGAGCCAGATGTAATTGTTATGAAAGTTGACCCTTTAACGGTTATCTCGTCGTTCGCTGTAATTCCTTTACTTGTAGAGGTGATTTTTACAATAGAATCTTTGATCTGGATATCACCTGAATTGACATCGGTATTATCTTCAGCTTGAATCCCATCATCTTCTGCCGAAATGGTAACATTTGACTTTTTAATGGAGACGTTTGATGTGGCATTAATCCCATCTTTAACAGTAGAAGACAGCTCTAAGGTTACTTTGTCAGCTTCTAAACTGTTTGCTTTGATAGCGTGACCAGCTGTACTTGTGACTTTCAAACCGCTTTTCTTTTTGCTTGAAATGTAGAGTGCTCCTCCTGTTTCGATTGTATTCTTCAAAGAAGACGAAATAGAGCTATCAGATAGGACTTTAATATCTAAATCTCTTGATGAATAAAGAGTGGAGTCAGTCAAATTCACTGCATCGAGTTTGAGCTTCACTGTATCAGTCACTTTATCTGCTACTGATATGCTGTAGCCGCTGGCAGACCCTGTAAGGGTATAAGTTCCTGCTGATGTAATGGTAATGTTTTTTCCATCAATGTTCACACCAGATGAAGTTGTTTTTACGCCTGTGTTGTCAAATTTAATATCTGCTTTTTCAGATTTGTCATCTTCTTTGTATTCGTTGACTTCTTCTTCCTCTTCATCATCATCTTTATCATATTTTGCTGATTCTAAAGCATTGACTGATTGAGACTTAACTTGAGCTTCATTACTTGTTGTTTCATCGGAAAGTTCATCATCACTTTGATCGGCTGACTCAGAAGCTGTTGCGTCATTGTTTGTCTCAGCTTCATTGCTTTCAGAAGCAGCCTCACTGCTTGCTGTGCTATTTTTTGATGAGACAGTCTCAGAAGTAACTTGGCTGTTGTCACTATCAGTGCTGTCAACTGTCTGAGAGTTTGCAGTGTCTGTGTCAGCTGCAGTTGAGGATGTGGTTGTGTTGTTTTCTGAAGCAGTAACGTTATCAGCAGAAGCAATTTGGCTGCCTCCAAGTAAAACAATAGCTCCTGCTAAGGCAATACCTGTTACGAGACCTTTGGAGGATTTACGTTTGACATCATGTCCCTTAGCATTTGAGAAAACAGAGCGATTAAAAAAAAATTTTTTACTCATTATAGTTTCTAACCCTTCTAAAAAGTATGAATAGCAGTTTTCTTAAAAACTTATTCAACTTTAAAAATATAATAAAAAAGAATGATAACTTGATCATTCTTTTTTACCACCGTTCTATTATATCAAAATTCAGAAAATTCACAAGGGCGCTGTCAAAACCTGAATTCCGAACTTTTTTAACGGTTTCCTTAGATGATAGGAACGGCAGGATGGCGCGCCGCCGTTAGGGCTCTTTAGCTAGTGCTTATCTCATAACTAAACTATTTTTCTGCGAATGCAGATTCCTAGAAAGTTATATATTCCAATCAGTAAGTGGTAATCCACAAAATCTTTGAACCCCTTGTAGTTTTAGGCGTAAGAAAAGCTATTCTACCGAAAATAAGGTAAAATAGCTTATTTTTGTTATTTTCACTTTGAGAATCAGAAAATTTTTCTGATGTAGTTTGATTTGCTGCACTTTAATTATGATATAATCATAACTGTAAAGGGGGATTTTTATGGAATTTACTCTTGAATCTTTTGCTAATGATTCCTTTAAAGTATTAAAATCTTTGAAGGAACATCAAATTGAAGTAAAAGGTCACTGGTACGTTACTCTATCTCAGCAGGAGATAGCTGACATGAACCACATGTCTAAATTGAAAACCAATCGTATTCTACGAGAATTGAGAGAGGGAAATTTTGTTGTTCCTTACCAAAACAAACGTGGCAAATACGAAATTACTGAGCAAGGCCATAAAGTCTTACGACTTATGCTTAAAAATAATATTTGATAGAAAAGTGGAAATTAAAATGGTTAACGAAAAAAAGATAGATCAATGGGTAAGGAGTGAGATTCAGAGTAAAATTGGTGTAGATTACTCTGAACAAACATCAGATATTGATGAGGTGCGTGACGCTTTAAAAGGAGCTTCTAAACAAGGGGGAAAAGGGGTCGGCAAACCAGAGTTTACTTTTGTTAGTGGTGGTTTTTTATTTGTTGTTGAGGATAAAAAAGATAATGATAAATTTATTAAGTTTACAGATCTGTCTAGCAAGGTTTTGGATATGAGTATTCCATCAGCTACATCAAATTACGCTGTTAACGGAGCTGTTCACTATGCTAAGCATATTTCTAAAAAAACTACTGGGTATAAAGAAGTATTTGCGATTGGTGTTGCAGGTTCAGGGGTTAAAAAAGCCGAAATATGGCAAGTTATTTATTATGATTCTGACAACTCATACGAAATAAATTTTGTTCAAGAAATTACAGACTGGTCAGAGTTATCTCCTGAAAATATTTCTAAATGGTACTTGAAAAATGTACTTAAAGAATTAACTGAGGAACAGCGTCAAGAAATAGAATTTAAACAATTTGCGGCAAATATGCACGAAGATTTGAGAAATTATGCTAACCTTGAGGGGGAAAATAAGGCTACAGTAGTTTCTGCAATATTATTGGCATTGTTTAGTGAACCTCAGATTTCATTAAGTTTAACTGGTGGGGATAAAGAAAAAGGAGGCAAAAGGAAAGATGGAATTAAAATTTATGACGAAATAGAAGCTTTTATTGAGAATAATGAAATTTCTCCTGAATTCAAAGTAAATGTTGTACTCGAAAAATTTAGCTTTATCAAAAATAATATTACCTTAAATACTAAACAAAAAAGATTAGGAGATAAAACTCCAATTCGTTATTTTGCTGAAAAACTTAATGAAATGATGAATCATTTTGTAAACAACGTAGAATATGACATCTTAGGAAATTTCTATGGAGAGTTTACCAAGTACGGCGGTTCTGACGGTAATAGCTTAGGAATAGTTTTAACACCAAGACATATCACGCAACTGATGGCAGAGTTGATAGATGTCAATGTAGGTGATTATGTTTTAGATCCGACAGCAGGGACGGGCGCATTCTTAATATCGGCAATGAATATCATGATGGAAGGAGCTAACGAATTCGAAAAAGAACATATTAAGCAACACCAATTATATGGAATTGAGTTACAAGAAAAAATGTACACAGTTGCAACTACTAATATGATTCTCCGAGGTGATGGAAAGTCTAATTTACTTTTAGGAAACCTATTTGACAAATCGAGTTTAGACTTGGTGACTAAAGATAAAAATGGACAAGATAAACAAGTTGAAATTACAAAGGTTTTAATGAATCCTCCATATAGTCAAGGTTCTTCTAAAAATCGTGATTTGTATGAATTGAACTTTGTTTTAAAGAGTTTAAGTTTAATGAGAAAAGGAGGGAAATTGGCTGTCATTATTCCTCAAGCAAGTTTGGGAATAGGACGAGGCAATATAATTAAAGACTATAAAGAACAGATTCTAGAGTTTAATACTTTAGAATCTGTCATAACATTGAATCCAAACACATTTTATGGACAGAGAGCAGGTACCTCACCTGCTATAGCAATATTTACTGCTGGACAACCTCATCCTTATAATAAGAATGTTAAATTTATTAACTTCAAAGATGACGGATATATTATTAAGAAGCACTTTGGTCTTGTTGATGATGGAACAGCAAAACAAAAGAAACAACATCTTTTAGAAATATTACATTTAGACGTTACCGCAGACGCAAATGTGTGCGTTAAAGCGAAAGTAACACATGAGGATGAATGGCTTCATAGTTATTTTTATTTTGATGATTCTATTCCAACAGAGAGTTCATTTGAACGCACCATTAAGGATTACTTAGCGTTTAAGTTTGATCAGGTTATTCACGGTTTTGGTCAGTCATTTTTTGATATTCCACTACCTGAAGATACCGTAAATAGTGTTCTTTCGTTGCAAGAAAAAGAATGGGACTCATTTCTAGTTTCAGATTATTTTTCTGTAGCTTCAACGGAAACGGATGATGAAGAAATAGAGCTCCCGTATATCTCTGCTAAAAAGGGTCAAAATGGTCTCAAGGAGTGGATTACCTCTAAAATATATTTGCCACCGTTCAGTGTTTCATGGAATAAAATTGGAGATGGTGGAGGTGGGTTAGCCTATTACCATCCATATAAATATAAGATAGACGACATAAATGTTTTGGCGATTTCCCCTATCGGTGATTTGCAACTTGGTTTAGCAGGCTTTTTTGTGTCAACGATGTTATCTAGGTATTTTGGCACATTCAGTCATGGACATACTTTATCTAAAGGACGGTTCAAAGTATCAAAAATCATGTTGCCTTCAAAAAAAGATAAAAATGGAAAATCAGTGCCAGATTGGGAATATATGGAAAAGTTTATTCTTTCTCTATCTTATTCACAGTATATAAATACCAAATTTATCTAATTTTACTTACATACCTACTAGATTTCATCACCTCTAAATCCTCCTCAGCAATCAACTGGCTTCTATCCTTGGCTATCTCAAAGAGACGGCTTTTAGGAAGGTCAAGAAGGTATTCACGCTTGTTAAATGAGAAAATACTATCCTCTTCATTAAATTTGAAATAAGGGTTATCAATAGCTGTTCTGGCTTTCTCAGTTTCCTCTTTCAAAACTTCCATGTAACGAGAACTTGGTTTTGGTAATATTAATTCTTTTTGCCTTACTTCAACTGAAGTAAGGTTTTTCTTTGTCTTTAAAATGTCAGTAAAAATGGCTTCAGCATCTGCTTTAGAAGTTGGGTAGTGCCCGTGTTTCACTCTCCAATTGCGGATATAAGTGAAATAGCCAATATAATCTTGTAGGTACTTAGTAGAAACATTCGTCATATCACGGTTGATAAAACGCTTGATGTCATTATGTAATTCATTGACACAAGATAATGACAAGCCGTTTTGATATTTAATATCATTGAATTTATCAAAGAGAATTTCGCCACGATTAGTAATCTTGTCAGTTATGCCTTCATAATACAAGTGTTCTAATATCTTCTTATTAGCTTTCTTTTCAAATTCATCAGTTGCTTGAATAATATAGCCATGATTTCCTATGATTTTAAGAAAGTTAGATGGTCTAATAAAGTGAGGTGTGTTGTTTACACAACAATATTCTTCATAGATATTATTAGCGTCACTACATAGAAAAGCTGGACTATCTAAATGGTCATGGAAAAGTTCGTAGAAAACATTGGTAGATAGCTTTCCTAAACTTGCAACCTTACAAACCCAGAAGCCACGATTTTCGATAGCAATTACAACTGTTGCAAACTCAGAACCTATGACTCCGAACTTAGAGGATTGGCGACCATAACGAGATTTACGTTCTTCGGTTTGTGCAACCATTGATTTAAGATGGCGACTTCCTTTTTGACTCTCACGGACGAAAGTTTCATCAACTTGTATGATACCACTTAATATAGGCATTGGAATATTAGCAGTAGCGATAATAAGCTTTAAACGCCATAACCAAACTGTCTTAATATCAATCCCCACACAAGAGTAGTCATTGATAAGGACATTATCATATCTTCAATAGAGTGACCGCTTAGGGTCGTTTCAAGGACTTTAAGCCAAATATCCCAGTGCCATCTTGTTTTTCTAAAACCGTTCCTGAAAAACGAGTGAAACGTTTAGAGCAGTCCTTACACTTGAAGACTTGAATATTATTTCGCTTACCAAATTTGCTGATTTAGGTTGATTCACATTGAGGGCATGAACTATTGGCACCTAAATTCGCTAAGCGTTCTTCAAAGTTTGAAACGACAACAAAGTTCATAGTATTACTAATATCAATCTTTTGCCTATTAGCGTACTGACATACGACTTTATTGAAATCTATAAAAGGTAATTGAGAAACATAGTTGATTACATCGTTCAAGTTTAGCGTTTTTTGGCTCATAAAACACCTCAATCCGTTCAGATAGTTTAATTATATACACCATAATTATATCATAAAACGAAATTTAATTCACAACGAGAAAGTGATGAATCTGAGTAAATTAAAATTAAAATACCCCTTCAAATAAAGTTTGTTAGAGACCACCCTATTATTGGAATATATAACCTAGAAAGATTTGTGCTATTCTGCTTACTTCGTTTCTGTTATAATAGTCTTATGACTAGAATTTTAGATAACGAACTTATGGGTGATGAGGAATTTGCAGAACGCACACTTCGTCCGCAGTATTTACAGGAATATATTGGTCAGGATAAGGTTAAAGACCAGCTGAAGATCTTCATCAAAGCAGCTAAACAACGTGATGAGGCTTTGGATCATGTCCTTTTATTTGGTCCTCCTGGCCTTGGTAAGACCACCATGGCTTTTGTTATTGCCAATGAATTGGGGGTTAATCTTAAGCAAACCAGCGGTCCAGCTATTGAAAAAGCTGGTGATTTGGTTGCTGTTTTAAATGATTTAGAGCCTGGGGATGTTCTTTTTATTGATGAAATTCATCGGCTGCCTATGGCTGTTGAGGAAGTTCTTTATAGTGCCATGGAAGATTTTTATATTGACATTATGATTGGTGCAGGAGAAACTTCTCGCAGCGTGCATTTGGATTTGCCGCCTTTTACTTTAATTGGGGCGACAACACGGGCAGGTATGTTGTCAAATCCTTTGCGGGCGCGTTTTGGGATTACAGGTCATATGGAATATTATACAGATATCGATTTAACTGAAATTGTTGAGCGAACAGCGGATATTTTTGAGATGACCATTACCCATCAAGCTGCGTTAGAATTAGCACGGCGTTCCCGTGGGACTCCGCGTATTGCTAACCGACTCTTAAAACGTGTCCGAGATTATGCCCAAATTATGGGAGATGGTCTTATTGATGATAAAATAACAGATAAAGCTTTGACCATGCTTGATGTTGATCATGAAGGCCTTGATTATGTTGATCAGAAGATCCTTAAGACGATGATTGAGATGTACCATGGCGGGCCTGTTGGTCTGGGGACTCTGTCAGTTAATATTGCCGAGGAACGTGAGACCGTTGAAGACATGTATGAGCCCTATCTTATTCAAAAGGGATTTATCATACGGACTCGCAGTGGACGTGTAGCCACTGCCAAAGCTTATGAACATTTGGGTTATCGTTACACAGAATAACAGTAGTCATTCTGACAAGAAAAGTTAAAGGAATAGCATGAAGAAAATTTGTTTTGTTTGTTTGGGTAATATCTGCCGCAGTCCTATGGCTGAATTTGTGATGAGAGAGGCAGCTTCCGATGCGAGTCTAGAGATTGCCAGCCGGGCAACGTCAGGCTGGGAACATGGAAATCCTATTCATCGCGGAACGCAAGGGATTTTTAGAAAATATAAAATTGCTTATGATTCCTCTAAGAGATCTCAACGAATTAGTTTGGCTGATTTTGCTTACTTTGATTGGATCATTGGAATGGACGAGACTAATGTCTGTGATCTCAAAAGGTTATCTCAAGGACAATTTGATGATAAAATCTTTCTTTTTATTGATGGTGGTGTACCGGATCCTTACTATACCGGAGACTTCGAAGAAACTTATCATCTGGTCGAAAAGGGCTGTCAAACTTGGTTGAAAAAAATTAAATAGTACATCTTGTTATATTTTCAAATTGTAGTAAAATGACATATATGATAAGAAAAATTGAAGGAATATGATGAGAAAGATACAGATAACGAGAGAAAAATTAGAGCTGTTAGCAGTTATTGTCATCCTTGTATGTGGTTTATCTGTTTTCACCCTTAAATTTGGTAGCAAAGCAACCTTAACTTATGAAGGTGGTAAGATTAACTATACAGGCTATGTCCTCAATCATCGAATGAATGGTCAAGGAAAACTAACTTATCCTAATGGTGATGTTTATGAGGGACATTTTGTTAATGGTATTTTCAACGGTCATGGCCGCTTTAAGTCCAGCATGGGCTGGTCTTATGTTGGCGAGTTTAAAAAAGGACAAGCAGATGGTCATGGGAAATTAACGGCTAAGGACAAAAAAATTTATAAAGGGACATTTAAGCAAGGGATTTATCAAAAATGAGAATAAAATGGTTTTCTTTTGTTAGAGTTACAGGGCTGCTTTTGGTGCTGCTTTATCATTTTTTCCAACGAGCTTTTCCGGGCGGCTTTATAGGAGTAGACGTTTTCTTTACCTTTTCGGGTTATTTGATTACAGCTCTACTGATTGATGAATTTGCCAGAAATAAGATGATTGATCTTTTAGGCTTTCTAAGGCGGCGCTTCTATCGCATTGTACCGCCTGTTGTCATTATGGTTTTGGTCGTTCTGCCTTTTACTTTTTTGATTAGGAAGGATTTTGTGGCAGATATTGGCCGCCAAATTGCTTCTGTTCTAGGTTTTACAACTAACCTTTATGAAATTTTTACTGGCAGCAGTTACGAAAGCCAATTCATCCCCCACCTTTTTGTTCATACTTGGAGCCTAGCTATTGAAGTGCATTTTTACCTTTTTTGGGGGATTCTTGTCTGGTTCTTATCAAAAAAGGTTAAGGATCCTACGCAATTTCGCGGCCTTATCTTTTTGATTTCAGTTGGTTTATTTTTGCTGAGCTTCTTTACTATGTTTGCGCGTGCCTTTTTTGTTAATAGTTTTTCGACGATTTATTTTTCAACTTTGTCACATATTTTTCCTTTCTTTTTAGGAGCCATTTTTGCAACGATGTCAGGAATTAGTGAGACAACGAAACGCTTTAAGAAAAATGTGCAGCTCTGGCAGACCAAACGCGTTGTCTTTTTCATGGTTGGCAGTGCAGCCTTGTTATTTCTGTTAGGATTTATTCTTGACTTTAATAATATAATCACTTATTTATTTGGTTTTGCTTTAGCCAGTCTATTCACAGCTGTAATGGTTTATTCCAGCCGTGTCTTAAATGACCAAACGCCACATTTGCAAGAACCTGCTTTTGTTACTTATTTAGCTGATATCAGTTATGGTGTTTACCTTTTTCACTGGCCTTTTTATATTATCTTTGGGCAATTAATGAATAACTGGTTGGCTGTCATTTTTACGGTTCTTTTCTCTCTTACCTTTGCAACGATTTCTTATTATGTTGTTGAACCTTATATTGCAGGAAAGCAAGCTGTTTTGTTTGGGCTGACTATTCCTATTGAGCATTACAAAAAATGGTTCTACAGTTTGGTTGGTTTATTAACCGTTGTGACTTTAGGTATTGCCTTTACGGCACCAAGTGTCGGCTCTTTTGAAACAGGACTTTTAGTTGATGCGCTCAACCAAGCTGATAATAATATGAATCGGACACATACGCTGGCTGCTGGAGACGCAAGTGCTATTAGTGATATCACTGTTATTGGTGACTCAGTTGCTTTGCGCTCAAGTACTGCTTTTTCTGAACTTCTGCCGGAAGCTCAGGTAGATGCGGCAGTTAGCCGTAATTTTGGGAATGCCTATGATATTTTTAAAAATCATATTGATAATAGTACATTATCAAAAACAGTTGTTTTAGCGGTTGGAGTTAATTCGGTTGAAGGTTACAAAGATAATATTCAACAATTCATTGATAATCTCCCGGATGGACATCGACTTATTATTGTGACTCCTTATAATACTAAAGATGAACGTATTCCAGATGTTCGTGATTACGAATTAGATTTAGCAAAGAAATATCAGTTTGTCACGATAGCTGATTGGTATCAAGCAGCTGTGGCACATCCTGAAATTTGGACAGAATCTGATGGTGTTCACTATAATGACAGCAGTGATGAAGGTGCTAAACTTTATGTCGAAACTATAAAAAAAGCCATTCAGACATCTGCAAAGCAGCCTGCTAAGGGTGAAAAACAACCCTAGCCATAGTCTTTAGAGGGGAGGTCTTGACTTAAATCGAAGCGCGAGATAAAGAAGAAAGTTGAGATTTTTTTCGTTGTTTTGAGTGTCTTGTGCTGATTGGATCGACGAAATTGATTTTAGATTTATAGGTGCTTTTAAGTTACTAAAGATGTTAGAAGTAATAACATTAAAAAATTGATAAAAAAGAGCCTGAATTCAGTTTACAAGAGCTCGTTTCTGCGTTATAATTGTGGTGACATAAGATGTGGGGAATGGAGGATATGGCATGTCTGCTTTGTTTTATGATACCTTAGCAGCAATTTGGATTTCTATTGCTGGCGTGGATGCTCGTTGGGGTCATTAATATTTTGTGAAGGTTGGGACAAAAGTGTTCCGACCTTTTTATTGTGCGGTGGTATTAGTTTGATGCAGCGGTTGATTGAACTTTTTGCCTCTTAGTTTTTAGACTTAAACCTTCAATAGTTCAGGAAACGATGTGCTTATCTAATCCCATGAACGTCCGATCATGTTGATACCTAATCCAATTTGCGAAAGGCGAGACAACAAAATCAACATCGCAGTTTCATTGCGATTTACCATTACCGATTTTTGACTCATTTTCTTTTTTAAATAAATATGAGCAAATTGTCTGATAATTATGGTATAATGCTTAAAAAACTATCTATAAAAAGAGGATGAATCATGACATTAGTGTATCAATCAACCCGTGATGAAAATAATAAAGTAAGCGCCAGTCAGGCTATTTTGCAAGGCTTAGCAAGAGATGGCGGTCTTTTTACGCCGACATCTTATCCACAAGTTGATTTGGATTTTGACCAGCTTAAAACGGCTTCCTACCAAGAAGTTGCCAAGTTGGTTTTATCAGCTTTTTTGGATGATTTTACAGAAGCAGAATTGGATTATTGTATTGCTAATGCCTATGATGCTAAGTTTGATACACCGGTCATTGCGCCTTTAGTTAAACTTAATGGCCAATATAATCTTGAACTTTTTCATGGTTCAACTATTGCCTTTAAGGATATGGCGCTTTCGATTTTGCCTTATCTTTTAACAACGTCAGCTAAAAAGCAAGGCATTAATAACAAGATCGTTATTTTAACAGCGACATCTGGAGATACTGGTAAGGCAGCTATGGCAGGCTTTGCGGATGTTCCGGGGACAGAAATTATTGTCTTTTATCCTAATGGTGGTGTCAGTAAGATTCAAGAATTACAAATGACGACACAGGTAGGAGATAATACACATGTTGTTGCTATTGAAGGAAACTTTGATGATGCTCAGACAAATGTCAAAAAGATGTTCAACGATAGTGACCTGCGAGCAAAACTTTTAGAGCACGGTGCCCAATTTTCATCGGCAAACTCTATGAATGTCGGACGTTTAGTGCCACAAGTGGTTTACTACGTTTATGCTTATGCCCAGTTGCTTAAGTCAGGTGACATTAAAAACGGTGATAGGGTTAACTTTACAGTACCAACAGGAAATTTTGGAAATATTTTGGCTGCTTATTATGCACGTCAAATTGGTGTGCCAATTGGCAAACTTATCTGTGCTTCAAATGAAAATAATGTTTTGACTGATTTCTTTAAAACAGGGACTTATGATAAGAAAAGAGAATTTCGTGTAACAACCAGTCCCTCAATGGACATTCTTGTTTCATCTAATTTGGAACGCCTTATTTTTCATCTTTTGGGAAATGATTCTGTTAAAACAAAAGAACTCATGCAGGCTTTGATTGAAAAGGGTGAGTATACTTTAGAAAAAGCTGATAAAGCTATTTTAGATTTATTTGCTGCGGGATTTGCGACCGAAGAAGAGACAGCCGCTGAGATTAAACGTGTTTATACCGCTTCGCGTTATATTGAAGATCCGCATACAGCAGTTGCTTCGGCTGTTTACCATGCTTATAGGAAATCTAGTGGTGATCAAAGCCCAACTGTAATAGCTTCAACAGCTAGCCCTTATAAATTTCCGCGTGTCGTTGTTTCTGCAGTCGGAGGTAAAGATCCAAAAGATGATTTTGCAGCTGTACGTGAGCTGAGTCGTTTATCAGGTGTATCAGTGCCAAGGGCAGTTGATGGCCTTGAAACTGCTGAAGTTCGTCATCGAAAGGTTGTCGCGACAGCTGATATGCAAAAAGCAGTAGAGTCATATTTAGAAATTTAACAGGAGGCTGGAACAAAAGTGTTCCGACCTTTTTATTGTGTAGTGGTTTTCGTTTAACGCAGTAGTTGATTGGGATTTTTGCTTCTTGGTTTTTAGTATTAGTCCACTAAACTGTTGGGGTTTATCTAGTCCCATGAAGCTCAGTTTGTATCAATGCCTAATCCACTTTGCGAAAGGTAGGACGATAAAATCAATATTGCTTTTTATTATGATTTACTTATTTTTATAGGTAATCTTATGGATTTGGATTTACACTATTTTATGGATAGTTACACAGCAATCATAGAAGTCTGTCCTATCCTCTCATTTATAGGAAGGAAGATAAAGAAGGTTAATGCTTGAATGTGTGATGGAGAGAAAGTTTTAATTGCTTTGCTGAAAATACAGCAAAGACTGCTTTTTTCTATTGCTTGAAAATTCAATAACATATGAAAAACCTTTATACATAATCAAGATGAATCAAAGAAAGAAAATTGTTCAACTTGCTTTACCAGCTATGGCAGAGAATTTACTGCAAATGCTAATGGGAGTTGTTGATAACTATTTAGTGGCTCAGATTGGCTTAGTTGCTGTATCTGGTGTTTCGGTTGCTAATAATATTATTACGATTTATCAGGCTATTTTTATTGCACTTGGGGCGGCAGTATCCAGTTTAGTGGCTAAAAGTTTAGGTGAAGATAACCAAGCCAGAGTGAGGTTTTATCAGTCTGAGTCTGTTGCTATTACATTAATGCTGAGTGTAGTGTTAGGGTTTATATCTTTTGTTTTTGGTAGCAATATGCTTCATCTTTTAGGAACAACAGATAGTGTCACACAGGCAGGAGGAATTTATTTAGCTATTGTTGGCGGTTTAGTTGTCAGTCTTGGCTTACAAACGACGCTGGGTGCTATTTTGAGAGCACAAGGGAAAGCACGTTTGCCCATGTATGTCAGTTTTCTAACCAATATTGTTAATGTTATTTTAGCAACTACAGCTATTTATATTGGACATTGGGGAATTGTTGGAGTTGCGGCAGCAACAGTCCTTTCACGTTTTCTTGGAACCTTCGTTTTAGCTTGTCAATTACCAATTAAAGCTATTTTGAGGTCAATGAGAATTAAAATTGACAAGGCCTTCCTAGCTATTGCTTTGCCTTCAGCTGGTGAGCGTTTAATGATGCGAGCAGGTGATGTTGTTATTATTGCTATTATCGTTAAATTTGGGACAGCTGCGGTAGCTGGAAATGCTATTGGCGAGACCCTGACACAGTTTAATTATATGCCGGGAATGGGGGTTGCCACAGCAACAGTTATCTTAGTGGCCCATAATTTAGGGCAAGGAAAAAAGAAGGTCGTTAAGGAAGTCGTTAGAGAATCTTATATTATTTCTACCGTATTTATGCTGTTAGTAGGAGCATGCATCTTTTTTGGAGGTAGGCAGCTAACCTATCTTTTTACAGAAAATAAGGCAGCTCTTCAGGCGAGCTTAGTTGTGTTGTTTTATTCTTTTATAGGGGGGCCAGCAACATCAGGAACTCTGGTTTTCACAGCAGTTTGGCAAGGTCTAGGAAAAGCTAAATTGACTTTCTATGCAACGACGGTTGGTATGTGGTTGATTCGGATTGTGTTAGGTTATTATTTAGGTGTCAGTTTAAATCTTGGTTTAGCGGGTGTTTGGTTAGCAACCTTAGCTGATAATGTTTTTAGATGGCTGTTTCTCTATTGCTTGTATAGAAAGTATATGCAGGGATTCAATAATAACCTATCCAGTTCATAACAGCCAGCGATAAGGCTTAAGTAAGAAAGTTGGAACAAAAGTGCTTCGACTTTTTTATTATGCAGTGGTTGATTGAAAATATTTATCTAATTTCATAAATGTCGCTTCGTGTCAATACCTAATCAACTTTAGGTAAAACAACACAATTGATATCATAATTTCATGATGATTTTCCCTCTTTTTTGACTATTTTTCTAGAAAGCAAGGTAACAGAAAGAAAACGGTGATAGTCTTATTAAATTTTGCTTCTTAAAAGAAAGATAGAGAAAAGTCCGAACATTATCATTGTATTTAATATAGAACTTTCAGCTTTTTTATGCTAAAATAAAAAAACGTAGAAGATATTTGGAGGCTAATATGAAGGCGATTATTACAGTGGTTGGAAAAGATAGGACTGGAATTGTAGCAGGTGTGTCAACTAAAATTGCAGAGTTAGGTCTTAACATTGATGATATTACACAGACTGTTTTAGATGAGTATTTTACGATGATGGCAGTCGTATCTTCTCAAGGAAGTCAGGATTTTGCACAGCTTAGGAAAGAGTTTGAAGCTTTCGGTGAGACCTTGAATGTCAAAATTAACATTCAAAGTTCAGCTATTTTTGACGCTATGCATAACTTGTAAGAATAGGAGTTCTAGTCTGATGGATATTAAACAGGTTACCGAAACGATTGCAATGATTGAAGAGCAGAATTTTGATGTTCGGACAATTACCATGGGAATTTCGCTTCTTGATTGTATTGATTCGAATATTGAAAAAGCAGCTGAAAAGGTTTATCACAAAATTGTAACCAAAGCTGGCAAGTTGGTTCAAGTGGGGGACGATATTTCAGCAGAACTCGGTATTCCAATTGTTAATAAGCGTGTATCGGTTACACCGATTTCAGTTATTGGTGCAGCAACAGATGCGACGGATTATGTGCCCTTAGCTAAGGCGCTTGACCGTGCGGCAAAAGAGATTGGAGTGAATTTTATCGGTGGT
>ERZ772924.325-NODE-325-length-23579-cov-8.073372_pt1 | contig 23579 bp, 26 predicted proteins | sample MGYA00512116_ERZ772924 | MGnify/ENA primary metagenome ERZ772924 (study PRJEB29015, sample SAMEA2737920) | human oral metagenome | biome: human oral; feature: human-associated habitat; material: dental | place: China | collected 2134 ...
CGTACTGTCTTCGGCGACGCGCCTTGTCTGAAACTTTCGGTGGATGGCTATAAAAGCCGCCTGAATATATTTTCAGGCGGCTTTTCTGATTTCCGGCTGGATTCGACGAAAAAGCGGCGTATAATCCGCCGCCCTTTTAACTGGAGATGATAATGAACCGACGCAGTCTGCATCAGGATTTGCTGCATAGCGGCAAGTACCGTCAACAAATCGTCAAGGCGAAGAAAGGCAAAGGCGCCTTCAGCCGCCACGACAAGCACAAGAAACACCGCCATGAACAGGGCGGTGTTTCTTTTTGGGGCTGCGGTCGAAATTGGAGTCGTGTACCTTTTGTTGTTGATGCGGTCGCTTCGCGGTTTTTGCTCCCCGACCCGCGCCCGCTGCGCAGGGAGGATAAATCTTATTTGTAAACAGTATACTAGCGTTTGCGGCGCAGTACGGTGGTCGGGATGTCCTGGCTTTCGCGGTATTTGGTGACGGTGCGGCGCGCGATTTTGTGTCCCTGTTCGGTGAGGATGTCGGTGATTTTTTGGTCGGAGAGCGGTTTGGCCGGGTTTTCTTTGGCGATGATGTCGGCAATCAGTGCCTTGATGGCGACGATGGACTGGTCGTCGCCGTCGCTGTTTTCCAGTTGTGCCGAGAAGAAGTAGCGCAGCTCGTAGATGCCGCGTTTGCACATCAGGTATTTGCCGTTCACCGCGCGGCTGACGGTGCTTTCGTGGATGTCCAGCATTTCCGCGACTTTTTGTCTGGACAGGGGCCGCATCGCCGCTTCGCCTTCCTGGAAGAAGTCTTGTTGCAGCGCGACGATGAGGTGGGCGACGCGGCGGATGGTGTCGGCGCGTTTGTCGATGGCGGTCAGGAACCAGCGCGCTTCTTGCAGTTGGGCTTGCAGCAGGGTTTTGTCCGCGCCTTTGGCGGCTTCGGCGATTTTGAGGTAGTCCTGGTTCAGGGTGAGTTCGGGGCGGATGTTGTCGTTGGTTTCGATGTAGCTGATGCCGTTTTTTTCGCGGACGATGATTTCGGGTTCGATGTATTGCGGGGCTGCTTCGCTGTAGCTTTGGCCGGGGCGCGGGTCGAGGCTGCGCAGCAGCGCGATGGCGTGGTCGTAGGTCTCGGCGCTCATTTCGAGGCGCTGGCGGATCATCGCCGGGTTTTTGCTGATGAAGCCGAAGTAACGCCGCATGATTTGTTGGAGTTCGGCCAGCCACGGGGTGTTTTTCGGCAGCGCCGCGATTTGCAGGTTGAGGCATTCTTCGAGGTCGCGCGCGCCGATGCCGGTCGGCTGGCATTGTTGGACGATGCGCAGGCCGCGCTGGAGTTGTTCGGGTGTTTGTTGGTGCGCGTGCGCGAGTTGGGCGAGGTCGGCGCGGAAGTAGCCGTCGTCGTCGAGTTCAAAGGCGATGATGAGTGCCGCCTGGCGCTGGGCTTCGCTCAGGTGCGGCATTTGGCTGATTTGTTCTTCGAGCCAGGCGCCGAGGTCGGGACGGCCGCTGAGGTAGAGTTCGAGGTTGGGGTCTTCTTCGTGGTAGGGCTGGTGGTCTTTCCAGTCGTAGTCGTAGTGCTCTTCCCAGGTGCTGTCGTATTCGAGTTCGCCGGAGAGGTGGTTGAGCAGGCCGGTTTCGGGTTCGTAGTCGCCGTCTTCGTTTTCGCTTTCGCCCTGGCTGCCGCGCTCTTGCTGGTAGTCGTTTTTGCGCTCCAGCATGATGTTTTGGCTCAGCATGGCGCTGATTTCGGTTTGCAGGTCGAGGCTGTTCATGTTGAGCAGTTTGATCGCCTGCTGGAGTTGCGGGGTGAGGGTGAGGCTTTGTTTGAGGCTGAGGTCTAGGCTCTGGTTTTGTTGCATGGTCCTTATGCCGGTTAGTTGAGGGTGAAGTCTTCGCCGAGGTACACCCGCCGCGCTTCTTCGTGCGCGACGATTTCGGCGGGGCTGCCTTCGGCGATGATGGCGCCGTCGGAGAGGATGTAGGCGCGGTCGCAGCTTTTCAGGGTTTCGCGCACGTTGTGGTCGGTGATGAGTACGCCGATGCCGCGGTCTGTCAGGTGGGTGATGATGTTTCTGATGTCGCCGACGGCGATGGGGTCCACGCCGGCGAAGGGTTCGTCTAGGAGGATGTAGCGCGGGTTGCAGGCGAGGGTGCGCGCGATTTCGCATCTTCGGCGCTCGCCACCGGAGAGGCTTTGCCCGAGGGTGTCGGCGCGGTCGGCGATGCCGAGGTCTTGCATGAGTTCGTGCGCGCGCGCTTCGCGCTCGCTTTTGTTGAGGTCGGTGGCGAGTTCGAGGATGGCGAGGATGTTGTCGCGCACGCTGAGTTTGCGGAAGACGCTGGCTTCTTGTGGCAGGTAGGAGAGACCAAGCTGGGCACGGCGGTGCACGGGCAGCGCGGTGATGTCTTGGCCGTCCAGGAGGATGCGACCGCGGTCGGGGCGGACGAGGCCGATGGTCATGTAGAAGCTGGTGGTTTTGCCCGCGCCGTTCGGGCCGAGCAGGCCGACGACTTGCGCGGCGTCCACTTGGTAGCTGGCGTCTTTGACGACGCGGCGTTTGCGGTAGTTTTTTTCGAGGTGTTCGGCGATGAGCATGGTTCGGGTTTTGGGTTTGTTGGTTTGGGTTAGGGTATTTGTCGGTTTTGGCGATGGCAACGCCGTTACTGCCCTCACCCCAACCCCTCTCTTGCTTCGCAAGCAATACTTGTCCCAGAGGGAGAGGGGCTTTTGGCTGGTTATTTGGTTTTTGGCTGGAAGGTCATGTTCACGCCGCGTCCGGTGACGTGTTCGCGTTTGAGGTCGTAGGTGATGTGGTCGGCGCGGGTTTCGTTTTTGTCCTGTTTGACGTGGGCGTTTTTGTCGATTTCGACGGTGGAGGTCGGCACGGTGTATTTCATGTATTGGCCGCTGCCGTCAATGGGCGGTTCTTTGGCGGGGACGTAGTGGAAGGTGGTCGGTTTGCCCCAGCTTTCGATGCTGTGGATTTTGCCTTCTTGCAGGCGGATGACGATTTTGTCGCCCTTGAGGTTCATTTCGCCTTGGGTGACGACGACGTGGCCGGTGTAGGTGGCGATGCCGGCGTTGGCGTCGTATTCGCCGCTGTCGGCTTTGAGGTTGATGGGCAGTTGTTGCGGGTTGTTGGTCGCCGGGTTTTGTGCGGCGGCCGTGGTGGCGAGGAGCGCGAGGGCGAGGTGTTTAGGGTGCAGGTTCATAGGTACTCTGGATGTTGTGGTCGAGGGTGAAGTGGTTGGTATTCATGTCCCAGCGTGCGCCGATGGCGTCGGTGCGGCTGGCTTCGCTGGCAAGGGTTATCGGGTCGGCGGTTTCGGCGATTTGGCTTTCGGGGTGGTAGTGCAGGCTCGCGGTGTCGATTTGGTAGTGGTGTGTGCCGCTCTTTTGTTCGCCGTGGACGCCGCCGCTGAGAGTTATCAGGTTTTTGGCGGCGTTGCGCTCGGCCAGCGCCGCGCGCAGTTGGCGTTCGCCGTTTTGCAGGCGGGCGCGCATTTGTGGCTGGTAGAGGCGGTCTTCGCCGCTTTTGAGGTGTTCGGCGCGCGGGCTTTGCAGGACGCTCACTTGCAGGCCGTCGGCGTCGTATTGGTAAAGGGTGCTGTTTTCCAGCGAAAGGCGTACCGGGTCTTCGGCGGCGGGGGCTGTGCTGCCGCTGTTTTCGCGTTGCCACCACCACAGGGCGACGAAAACGGCGGCGGTCGTCCAGATGAGGTCGCGGCGGGTCATGGGCGCGGCTCCTTTACATACAAGGGAGCGCTCATCGTGTATGTAAATTCAAACATCACGCCACCCCCGCGCGCAGCAGGTCGTGGATGTGGATGATGCCGGCGATGCGTTCGCCGTCCAGTACCGGCAGCGCGGTGATGTGGCGTGCTTCCATTTGTTGCAGCGCTTCGGCGGCAAGGGTCGCCGGTGTGGTGCTTTGTGGCGCGCGCGTCATGACGTCGGCGATGGGGCGCTGCAAGGCGTCGGGGTATTTTTCCAGCGCGCGGCGCAGGTCGCCGTCGGTGAAGATGCCGAGCAGGCGCTTGCCGTCGCTCACCAGCGTTACTCCCAGCCCTTTGTCGGTAATCTGGAATAGCGCGGTTTGCACGCTGGCGTCCAGCGCCACTTGCGGCACGGCGGCGTCGCGGCGCATGACGTCGCCGACTTTGGTCATCAGCCGCCGTCCCAGTCTGCCGTAGGGGTGCGAGCGGGCGAAGTCCTGTTCGTTGAACTGCCGTGCCTGCATCAGGGTGATGGCAAGCGCGTCGCCGAGTGCCAGCGTGGCGGTGGTGCTGGTGGTTGGGGCGAGGCCGAGCGGGCAGGCTTCTTTTTCGATAATGATGGGCAGGTGCAGGTCGGCCTGTTGTGCCAGCGCTGATTGCGGGCGGCCGGTAATGGCGATGGTTTTGACGCCGAGTGCGCGCACAATCGGCAGCATCATCAGGATTTCCTGGCTTTCGCCGGAGTAGGAGATGGCGAGGATGGTGTCGTCGGCGGTTATCATGCCGAGGTCGCCGTGTCCGGCTTCGGCGGCGTGGACAAAGAAGGCGGGCGTGCCGGTGCTGGCGAGTGTCGCCGCGATTTTTTCGCCGATGTGGCCGGATTTGCCGAGGCCGGTGACGATGATGTGGCCGCGCGTGGCAAGCAGCAGGTCGCAGGCGGCGAGGAAGGGCGCGCCCAGTTGGTCGATTTGCGCGCGCACGGCGTCGGCTTCGAGGCGCAGCACGTCGCGGGCGTGGTCAAGGCGGGTGTCGCTCATGCGTAATGCTCCAGCGGTGCGGGGGTGCCGCGCAGGGCGTCGAGGTAGAGCGGCACGGCGGCGTCGGCATCGCGCCAGTTTGCCTGTCCGGCGGGATAGACGGCGCGGCTCAAGGGGGTATCGACCCAGCCGGGGTCCACGGTGGCGAAGCCGATGGCCGGGTAGGCGTGTTTTTCGGCGTGCAGGGTGGCGATGAGTTTTTCCAGCGCGGCCTGGGCGACGCCGTAGCTGTGCCAGTAGGCGCTTTGCACGCGGTGCTGGCTGTGCAGGCTAAAGATGACGCGCGGGTTGTCGCCCGCTTGCAGCAGTTCGCGCTGCGTCTGGAACAGCCACAGCGGCGCGGTCAGGTTCACTTGCAGCCCTTGCAGCCAGCTTTCGGGGTCGTCGTGGATGAGCGGGCGCAGGCCGCCGCAGACGGCGGCGAGGTGGATTTGCGCGTCCAGTTTGCCGTGGTCTTCGCCAATCATCGCGGCGAGGCGGCGGTAGGCGTCGTAGCCGCTGCGCCACAGGTCAAACGGCACCAGGGTGTGATCGCCGCGCAGTTCGTCGTCGAGCGCTTCGAGCGAGAGCGGGTCGAGGTCAAGCAGCAGCAGGTGATGACCTTCGGCGTCCAGCGCGCGGGCAAGCGCCTGGCCGATGCCGCCGCAGGCGCCGGTGAGGAGGATGGTTTTCATGGTTCAACTCCGAGGAGGTAAGGGCGCAGCGCGGCGACGTCCGCCACGAACGCCAGCGGGCGGTCATCGGCGGCGAGTTCGGCGCGGCTGGTGTAGCCGTAATCACAGTAAATCGACGGCATTCCGGCGCGGCTGGCGGCGCGGATGTCGGCGTTGCTGTCGCCAATCATGATGCAGCGCTCCGGCCTGACGCCGACGAGCGAGCAGGCGTAGGCGAGCGGTGCCGGGTCGGGTTTGCCGACGGCGAGGGTGTCGCCGCAGACCAGCGCCGTCGCGCGCAGTTCAAAGCCGAAATGGCGGGCGATGGCGTAGGTGAAGCGCTCCAGTTTGTTGGTGACGACGCCCCAGGGTACGCCGCGCGCTTCCAGCGCCGCCAGCAGGTCTTCCATGCCGGGAAACCAGCGGGTGCGGTCGGCGATGTGCTGCAAATAATCGGCGTAAAAGGCGTCCTGCAACGCGGGCAGGCGCGGGTCGTCCGCATCTGCGGCAAGCGCATGGCGCAGCATCGCGCGCGAACCGTGTCCGGCGTAGGGCAGGATGCTCTCCGGCGGCGCGGCATCGTAGCCGTGTTGCACCAGGGCGCGATTGACAGCGGCGATGAGGTCGGGCGCGGTGTCAAGCAGCGTGCCGTCCAAATCGAACCACACCGCCTGATAGGGCGCGCTCATGCCGCCTCCCTGCGCGCGGCGAACAAATAATTGATGTCAAGATTGCGCGACAGGCGCGCCGATTGCCGCAGCGGCAAATAATCCATGCCGCAGAAGGCGACCGGGGTGAGCCCGGCGCGCGTTGCCATGCGCGCAAGCTCCGCCGGTTTGATGAACCAGTCAAACTGATGCGTCCCCTGCGGCACGAGGCGCAGCAGGTATTCAGCGGCGCAAATCACGCCGAGGCGCGCCTTCACGGTGCGGTTTACCGTCGAAAAAAACGCCCAACCACCCGGCTTCAGCAGCGCGTGAATATCACGCAGCACCGCCGCCGGGTCGGCGACGTGCTCCAGCATCTCCATGCACGTCACCGCATCGAACGACTCGCCGCGCGCGGCCGCATCACGGCTGGATTCCAAGCGATACTCGACCGCCTGCCCGGCAAGGTGCGCTTCCGCCGCCTGTAGCGCGCTTTCGGCGAGGTCAATGCCGACCACCGACGCGCCGCGTTCCGCCAGCGCCTCACTCAAAATGCCGCCGCCGCAGCCGACATCCAGCACACGCAGCCCCTGCAAATCAACAAAACGCTCAATGAACTGCAAACGCGCGGGATTAATCTGATGCAGCGTGCGGTACGGCCCGTGCACGTCCCAAAACGCGCTGCCATGCTGCTGAAAACTGCCAATATCGGCGGAAAGCGGGACAGATTGCATAAAACCTCCGGTTAAAACGGCTTGAGCGAGGCGAGGAGGACAATGGCAATCAAGGCCACGCTCGGCACCTCATTGAAAAAACGGTAAAACTTGTGGCTGCGGCGATTAAGCCCTGCGGCAAAGGTGCGGTTGATACGGCCGCAAACGATTTGGTAGGCGACCAGCCCCGCGACCAGCAACAGCTTGGCGTGCAGCCAGCCCCGGCCAATCAGGTGCGCCCAACCGCCTGCCCACAGCAGCAGCCCGCCAAACACCAGCGTCAGCCCCATGCCGATATGCCCCATGACATAAAGCTTGCGCTCCATCACGCAGAAACGGCGCATCGTGGTGGCATCACCATCGTCCTGCGCCATCGCGTGATAAACATAGAGCCGTGGCAGATAAAACAATTCGGCGAACCAGCACACCATGCCGATGATATGCAGCGCCTTCCAGGTCAAATACGCCATAAAACATTGCCTCTTGTAGTGTAATGGCGCGCAGTTTACCGCATTGGCACGAATATTGCTAAGGGCGACACCCCCGCCGTCCCGTTTACATACAGGATAGCGGGGAAGGTGTATATAAACGGCATCCCGTAAAATATCCGCCCCCTCTTCTACAACACCCGCCCCGATGACCTTCAACACCCTCGACCGCCTGCTGCACGGCTACTTCGCCACCTTTATCCTCCTTGGCTGGATTATCCCGAACCACATCGGCGGCGCCCGCTTCCTCGCCTGCATGGTCTGGGCGGGGCTGATTATTACCACCCTGATGCGCCGCCAGCACAGTCAGCGCGTCCAACACCGCTTCCGCAAAGTCGTCGCCACGGGTTTTGGCGCGACCCTGCCGCTGGTCGTCGCCGCGATGCTGTGGTCAGAAACCCTGTCGCTATTCGACGACTGGCGCAACGGCGACTACCGCGTGCCGCGCGCCGAGCTGCTGTACGCCGCCTTTACCCTGCCGGCGGCGGAACAATGCGACGACAAAAGCTGCCGATTGTCCGCCGATGGTCTCCGCCTACACTGCACAACCGCAAAAAAATACAACACTTGCGACCACGCCTATCCCTTCGCCGGACAAGCGGCGCAGGTGTGGCATTACGACGGCAGAGTGTACGAACTGCGCGTGGGCGACCGCGTCATTTACGATTACGACGCGCAAATCGCCGCCTTTGAGAACGAGCGCCACGAGCTACGCCTCGGTATGTTGGAGCTGATTTTCTTCGCCGCCCTGCCGCAATTGTGGCTCGCCTGGCAATACTACCGCCTCGGCAAGGCGATGCCGGAAGAAAGCGGCGCAGCACCGCAATACCGCATCCTGCCGCGCAAGGGCGAACGCGCCCGGCGCAATTGCAACTTCCCGCCACCGTTGAACCGCATCATCAGCGTCGCCCGCATCTTTGCAGGCGTCATCCTGCTGCCGCTGCTCGCCGTCTTCGCTCTCGCCATCGCCGAAGGCACGCTCACCCTGTCGCTGTTCACCACGCTTGCCATCCTTGCCGCTTTTGCCGTTGCCCTGAGCCGCTATCCGGGCAGCCGCTACTGGCGCTATCGCGCGGCCAGCCACACCATCGAGCGCGCCCGCGTTCGCCGTATCGAAGCGGCGTACCCGCTCGCCGACTGGCAGGCGGTCGCGGTCATGCAGGATAAGGAAGACGAATGGGCGGTCTGCCTCATCGGCGACGACGGCGCAAAAACCGTCGAACTGGAACGCTTCCGCGTCTTCACCGGCGGTCGCACCTACGCGCGCCGCTACCGCAAACAGGTCGCCCGCGCCACCGGGCTGGCCGAATGGGAAGAACGCTAAAGGCGGTTTGCCATTGGAAAATCTCCCTTCCCCAAATCTCTCCCTCTGCGGGTTTCGCCCTGCGGGGGAGGGAGAATTTTGCTTTTACCCGCAGACGCCAAACCGCTTCCAAGGTGCAAGCCGTTGCGTTATGCTGACCGGATATGCAAACGGAATCCCTCATGCGTTCTTTTCTGTACCTCCTTGCGCTCCTGCCGCTCTCCCTGTTTGCCGCCATCGCCCCGGAAAATCTCGCCGTAGGCGACTGGGTATTTCGTGCCGGTACCGGGCAGGAAAGCGCGCTCATCCGTTATCTGGATGACGGCGAATATTCACATATTGGCATCGTCGTTGCCGTCACGCCGGAAATCCGCATCGTGCACGCGACGACCGATGACGATCCTGTCCGACCCAATCAGGTGATTGCCAGCAACTTCGCCGCCTTTACCGATCCGCGGCTGGCGGGCAGTATCGCTGCTGCCCGTCCGCTTTTTCTCGACGAGGCGGAACGAGCGCAACTGGCGGCAGTGGTCGCCGCACAAATCGGTCAGCCTTTTCACCTGCGCGCCCGCGACCAGTCGCCGCGCTATTGCACCACCATTATTTATGACGCCCTCACCGCATTGCGCCCCGCCATCCATGCCCGCTGGCGCCATATCGACCTGCCGCTGCTTCAGGGCGATTATCTTTTCCCGCGGGCATTGGCGGAATTGCCGGGGCTGGAGTGGTTGTAAGCATTTTTTGTCAGCGGAAGACCGGGCAGTGCGCCCGGTTTTTTTGTGCGTGTGAGGGACAAAAAAACCGCCCGGGCGGGCGGTGTGGGGCAGGGCAGGGCGGTTATTGTTCGTAATAGGTGTAGCCGCGCAGGCCTGCCTCAAAGGCGTTTACCAGATGCTGCCGTTCGGCGGCGCTGATGGTGCCGTTGCGTACCGCGCGTTCGGCCGTTTGGCGGAACTGGGCGAGGAGGTTGTTCGGCTGGTATTCGACGTAGCTCAGCACGTCCGCTACCGAGTCGCCTTCGACTTCGCCGACAAAATCAAAGCTGCCGTCTTCGTTGATGTACACCGAGACGACGTGGGTGTCGCCGAGCAGGTTGTGCAGGTCGCCGAGGGTTTCCTGATAGGCGCCGACGAGGAATGCGCCGAGGTAGTATTCTTCGCCTTCGCGGATTTCGTGCAGCGGCAGGGCGCGGCTGACTTCGCCGTTTTCCGGGAAGCGGTCGATTTTGCCGTCGCTGTCACAGGTCATGTCGGCGATGATGCTGTTGCGCGTTGGCCGTTCCAAATGGCGGTGCAGCGGCACGACGGGGAAGATTTGGTCAATCGCCCAGGCGTCCGGCAGGGACTGGAAGACGCTGAAGTTGCCGTAGTAGATGTCGGCGAGCATGGTTTTCAGCACTTCGGGCTCGGAGAGCGCGTCCGGGTTGCGCTCGGCGATTTTCTGCACTTCGGCCATGATGACCATGAAGATTTGTTCGACGCGGGAGCGGGTGCGCAGGTCAAGCTGGCCGCGCATGAAGCCGTCGCGCGCTTCGTCACGGTAGTACACGGCGTCGTTGAAGCATTCCTGCACGGTTTTGTCTGAAAGCATGCGGTAGCTTTCCATGAGGTTGTGCACGAGTTCGTTGTCTTCGTTGTTGTCGGCGGGCAGGCGGGCGTCGGTGTAGCCGGTCACGTCCAGGATGTTGAACATGAGGACGGTGGAGTAGGCAACGGTGGAACGGCCCGATTCGGTGACGATGGTCGGGTGTTCGATGCCTTTTTCGTCCATCACCGCCTGGATGGTTTCAACCACGTCCACGCAGTATTCTTCGAGGGTGTAGTTGCGCGAGTGGATGGCGGAGGTGCGGCTGCCGTCGTAGTCCACCGCGAGGCCGCCGCCGAGGTCAAGGAAGCGCATCGGTGCGCCTTCTTCGACGAGTTCGACGTAGTAACGGCAGGCTTCGCGCACGCCGGTGCGGATGTCGCGGATGTTCGGGATTTGCGAGCCGAGGTGGTAGTGCAGGAATTGCAGGCAGTCGAGCATTCCCGCCGCTTTCAGGCCATCGATGACGCCGACGAGCTGGCTGGCGTTCAGGCCGAACATGGAGCGGTCGCCGCTGGTGGCGTTCCAGTGGCCGGAGACGTGCGAGAAGAGTTTGGCGCGCACGCCGATAACGGGGCGCACGCCCATCGCCTGCGAGCTTTCGACGATGATAGGCAGTTCTGCCGGGGTTTCGATGACGAAGATGACCTGGAAGCCGAGTTTGGTCATGCCGAGGCTGAGTTCGACGAATTCGCGGTCTTTGTAGCCGTTGCAGACGATGAGGGGGCCGGGCTCGGTCAGCATGGAGAGGGCAATCATGAGTTCGGCTTTGGAGCCGGCTTCGAGGCCGTGCTGCCAGGGTTTGCCGAAGCGGACGATGTCTTCAATCACTTGCGCCTGCTGGTTCACCTTGATGGGGAACACGCCCCGGTATTTGCCCCGGTAATGGCTGCTCGCGATGGCCTTGGCGAAGCTTTCGTTGATGAGGCGGATCTGGTTTTCGAGGATGTTTTGCACACGCAGCATCACGGGCATGGTTTTGCCGCGCACTTCCATGCCTTCGATGAGGTCAAGCATCGGGATTTCCGCCGTTTTGCCGTTGGCGAGCGGCGCGCTGATGACGAGGTTGCCGGCGTCGTTCAGGCGGAAGTAGCCCGCGCCCCAGCCGCTGATGCGGTAGAGTTCGTCGGCGTCAGCAATGCTCCAGTCTGTTTTTGCGTTCAATGTGAGTTCCTTGGGTTTGTATGGGAGGGAATTTACATACAGGTTGAGCGCTCAGGTGTATGTAAACGGGAGGGTCAAAGGGTCAGGTCTTCCGGCCAGACGATAAAGATTGCGCCAAAGCGGTTTTTGCGTATCACGCCGCCGATTTCTTTGCCCTTTTCGGTGAGGTCATAACCTTTTTCCTGTTGTTCCTGCAAGCCAAGAGCACAGAGTTTTTGATTGCATTCTTTGGTACTGATGCCATATTTTTCAGCCAATTTGGAGGTACTCAATCCGCTATATTTTTTGGCGTGTTCTTCGGGCACATGATTTTCTGCCTGTTCCGTTTTTTCGCTTTTCTCCACGACATCAAGCGAAATTTTGACCTCATCGCTGATGCGGATGATGCGTTGCGCTTCGGCATAGGCATCCTGATAGAGCGCGCCATCGTCGCGTTCAATATAGACACCCATTTCGTTATTATTGACCTGGCTGAATTCGTAGAGATTCAGGCTGGTGATAATGCAGGCACTTTCGCTGATATAGCATTTGGCGTGCAGGTTATGGCAATAACTGGTGCGGATGTAATGCAGGTTTTTCAGCCAGTTCACTTCGGCGGGCTGAAGTTCGCTTTTGCCATAGACAATGCGCACGTCAATTTTCAACCGGTCTTTGTCTTCAAGCAATTCCTTGATGCGGTCATTCAGTTTAAGGTAGGGGCTAATCAGCCAGAGGCGTTCACGGCTGTTTTTGATGAGTTCTTCAAGGTAATAGGTTGTGGCGCTGGTGTTGAGGAATTTGGGCATCGTTTTTCCCTTTCGGAGGTTATTTGTGCTACAAGCATCCTTGTGGTGCGGAGTGCAGGCAGGCGTTGTTTTACGGAATGTTTTTTCGGTATGGTTTGATATGGCTATACCGCAGTTAAAATAATGGTTCAATCACAACGTTCTTCTTCGTGTATGTCAAGCAGGTTGCCCCGGCTGTCGCATTCAACAGCGAGGATATGCCAGAGTTGTTTGTGATCCGGGTCAATCATGTATTCCAGCGTGATGGGCTTTGCAACAGTATAAATGCCGCTGGCACACAATTCGATATTCACGAGCTTCATGGCAGCGACAAAGGACGGGATATTATCCAGCAACGGTATCATCCATTGCCATTCGGGGAAAACGTTATTTTCTATGTACCAACGGTGCGTGTTGATATGGCTGTTGTCGTTTTGCAGGTATTCGCACAATTCCGCACGGCAGGTTGTATCCAGTTCGGGCAATTTTTCCAGCAATCTGGCATAGGCATCCAGTTGCCAAGGGTTAAGAACCAGTCCCGCATCTGCACACAGACAAACATTCACTTCCCGGCCATTCAGGGGAATTTTCTTCTCGCAGAGGATATTGATGGTATTTCTGTCGCCATCGCTATTGAGTACGCCGAAATAGTGATGATACAGGACAGGCATGGTTTCTGGATTTGGGTAAGGGGTTGCGAAGGGGCTGTTTACGTCGTTTTTGATGCAGTCGCTACGTGGTTTCCCTTCCCTACCCGTTTCTTCTCCGCTTCGCAGGGGGGAGTCATGTAAATACGCCCAAGCGCTCAAGGTGCCTGTAATTGGCCGTAACGCAATAATTTCAGGGGAAAATGTACGTATATACAAGCGTGAATATTTTTAATGAAACCAGCTTGTTTACAATCCATTTTGAATAACGTCATTACGCATTTTCCTCAATCCTGCTTCACGGAGGGGCGGACGAAATGGCAAACACGCTCTGCACCTCTCTGGTCAGCGACCGCCGCGACCGGCGGTGGTGCACATGATTTCGGCTTCGCAGACGAGGGTGCCGTCAACGCGCGCTTCGGCGGTGAACGACCAGATGCCACGGCGGGAGCGGATGATTTTGATGTCCAGATGGAGCTGGTCGCCGGGGACGACGGTGCGGCGGAAGCGTGCCTTGTCGATGCCGACGAAGAAGTAGATGCCGTCTTCTTCGGGCTCGTCCGGCAGTCCCAGTTCACGCCGGCCGCTTTTGACGCCGAGGATGCCTGCCGCCTGCGCCATTGCTTCGATTACCAGCACGCCAGGCATGACCGCCTTGCCGGGGAAGTGTCCCTGGAAGAAGGGTTCGTTGGCGGTGACATTTTTGATGGCCTTGATATGGCTGCCGATTTCGACTTCGGTAATGCGGTCAATCAGCAGGAAGGGGTAGCGGTGCGGCAGGTAGCGGCGGATTTCTTCGATGTCCATGGCGGTGGGGCTGGGGTTCATGGTTTGTCCTTGGCGAGCAGTTTGAGGGTGGCAAAGAATTTTTTCCATTGGCGCGCGGGCATGGCGGGGATGCCGGAGGAATACACGCCGGGCGCGGTCACGCTTTTGCTGATGGAGCTGTGGCCGGTGAATTGGGCGCCGTCGCAGATGGTGATGTGGCCGGTGAAGACGCAGGCGCCGCCGACGACGCAGTATTTGCCGAAGGTAACGGAGCCGGCGATGACGGCGGAACCGGCGATGACGGTGTGGTCGCCGATGATGACGTTGTGGCCAATCTGGATGTGGTTGTCGAGTTTGACGCCGTTGCCAATCACGGTGTCGCGCACCGCGCCCCGGTCGATGGTGGTGCAGGCGCCGATTTCGACGTCATCACCGATACGTACGCCACCCAGTTGGGCGACGGGCAGCCATTGGCCGTTTTCAAAGTTGTTGCCGAAGCCGCGTTCGCCGATGACGGCGTTGGCGAGGATGCGCGCGCGCGCGCCGGTGGTCGTGCCTTCGAGCAGGCGTGCGCCCGCGCCGATGTGGCTGTTGGCGCCGACGCACACGCCGGGGGCGATGTAGGCGAGCGGTTCGATGCGGCAACCGTCGCCGATGTTGGCGTCTGCGCCGATGACCGCACCGGCACCGATGGCGGTGTTGGCGCCGATGGTGGCGCTCGGCTCGATGTGTGCCTGCGGCGAGATTGTGGCGGGCGGCGGGGGCGGGGCGAAGCTCTCGGCGAGTTCGCGCCAGGCGCGTTTGACGTCGGCGACGATGATTTGCGCGGCGCGGGTGTCGGGTACGGCTTCCGCGACGAGGACAGCGGAGAGTGTGGTGTCGGCGAGGTATTTGCGGTAATGGTTTTCGGCGAGGAAGCCGATTTCGCCGGGTTGGCCGTCTTGCAGGGTGCCCGCGCCGTGGATGGGGATGACGGGGTCGCCGATGAGGGTGCCGCCGAGGCGGGCGGCGATGTCGCCGGTGGTTTGGCTCATGGTTTTTCTGCCTTGCGCTGTAAGCGGGTGATGACTTGTTGACTGAGGTCGGCGCGTTCGCTGACGTAGAAGACGCCGATGTCGTTCAGGATGATGTCGTAGTTGGCTTCTTTGGCGAGGCTGATGATTTCGTCACCGATCATTTTTTGCAGTTTCGCCATTTCTTCGTTGCGGCGGACGTTGATGTTGTCGCGGTAGTCGCTGTCGCGGCGGGCGACGTCGCGCCGTTTGTTGATGACTTGGCGTTCGTAGTCGTTGTAGTTGTCGCCGTGTTGCAGGGTTTCGAGCTGGCGCTCCATGCTGCGCAGTTCGCTTTGCGCTTGCAGCAGCGCATCGCGTTCGACGCCAAATTCGCGCTCAAGCCGTTCGTTGATTTCTTCGCGTTGTGGCGCAGCGGCCATGATGCGACGGAAGTTGACGAAACCGATGCGCAGGTCGGCCGGATCCACGGCGGCGGTTTTGTCGGCAGCGGGCGGGTTTGCGGCTGCCGGGCTGACGGTGGTGTTGTCCAGGGTCGCGGTGGCGGGCGGTTCGGGGATGGTGAGGGCGGGGTCTGCCGCGTTGTTTTGTGCGTGCAGGGGGAGGGCGATGGCGAGGAGGAGGGCGAGAGGTTTGCGGTTCATGGTGCGGGTTTCCGCGTGGTTTTAGCGGGGCTTGTTGCTGGTGGGCGCTTTGTCATCGGTGGTTTGCGGGCTAACCCCACCCCAGCCCTCCCCCACAGGGGAGGGGCAGTTCTGCTGGATGTTAGAAGCCCATGCCAAAGCTGAACTGGAAGGCTTCGGTTTTGTCGCCGCTTTTTTTGTTGAGCGGGACGCCGTAGCTGAGGTTGAGCGGGCCGATGGGCGACATCCATTGCAGGAAGAGGCCGGTGGAGTAGCGGAATTCGCCCGCGTCAAAGTCGCCCACCTTGTTGTAAACGTTGCCGAAGTCGAGGAAGGTACCGACACGGACGTTGTTGGATTTTTCGCTGGTTTTCCACGGGGTCATGATTTCTATGCCGCCGGTGGTACGGAAGTCGCCGCCGCTATTGTCGCCGTTTTTGTATTTGGGACCGAGCGAGCCGTATTCGTAGCCGCGCAGGGTGTTGAGGCCACCGGCGTAGTAGTGGCGGTAAAACGGCAGGCCGTCGGTTTTGCCGTAGCCGCCGCCGTAGCTGATGTCGCCGCGCAGGCCGACGAGCAGGGTGTTGTCGCTGTTGAGCGGGAAGTAGGTACGGTTGCGGTAGCCGAGTTTGTAGTAGGTGTCGCCGCTGCCGGGCAGGGTGGCTTCGCCGCTGATGCGGTTCAGGCTGCCTTTGGTCGGCAGGTAGGTGTTGTCCTGGGTGTCTTTGCTCCAGGAGAGGGTGACGACGCCTTCGTTGTAGCGGCGACCGTTTTTGTTGAGGTAGTCGGTGATTTCGGAGGCGACGTCTTTGCCGGTGTTGATTTTGAGGTTGCGGAAACCGCCGCCGAAGTAGATGTTTTGGTATTCGGTGAGCGGGTAGCCGAAGGTGACGGTGGCGTCCATGGTGTCCGCCGCCCAGTCGGAGAGGCGTTCGCGGCGGTAGTTGGTTTTGGTGTAGTCGAAGGCGTAGTTGATGCTGACGCCGTCGGCGGTGAAGTAGGGGTCGGTGAAGTTGAAGCCGTAGCTTTCTTCGGAGGAGCTTTTGCCGAAGTTGATGCCGAGGCTGTTGCCGGTGCCGAGGAAGTTGTCGTCGTTGTATTTGATGTTGAAGAGTGCGCCGCTGCTCTGGCCGTAGCCGACACCGCCTTCGATGCTGCTGGTGCTGCGTTCTTTGATTTTGTATTCGAGGTCAACCTGGTCGGGCGAGCCGGGGACGGGATGGATTTCCTGCTCCAGCGATTCGACTTGTGGCAGGCGGCGCAGACGCTCTTCGGAGCGGGCAACGTCCGAGCCGGAGAAGGGGCTGGCTTCTTGTTGGCGCAGTTCGCGACGCAGTACGCGGTCGTAGGTTTTGTTGTTGCCGGTGAAGCCGATTTGGCGGACGTAGGTTTTGGTACCGGGGGTGACGAGGATGTCGAGGTTGACTTCGCCGCTGAGTTTGTCCACGTCGGGCTCAACGTTGACTTGTGCCTGCGCGTAGCCTTCGTCGGAGAGGCGCATTCGCAGCGCGTCGGTGGTTTTGCGGATTTCGCTGCGGTTGTAGCGGTCGCCGTTTTTGAAGGTGACGAGGGATTCGAGTTCGGACTGCGGCACGATGAGGTCGCCCTTGAACTGGTGGCCTTTGACGCGGTAAACCTTGCCTTCATCAACGTTGATGGTGAGGTAGATCCACTGGCGGTCGGGCGAGAGCGAGACTTGGGTCGAGGTGACTTTGAAGTCCATGAAGCCGCGGTCCTGGTAGAAGGATTCGAGGCGGTCGATGTCGGCCTGCAGTTTGTCGCGGTCGTACTGGTCGGATTTGGTCAGCCAGGAGTTCCAGCGCGGGGTGGAGGTGTCAAACAGGCTGAGCAGTTGGCTGTCCGGGTAGATTTTGTTGCCGACGATGTCGATGTTCTTGATGCGGCTGGAGCGGCCTTCGCTGATGTTGAGGTCAATGGCGACGCGGCCACGCGGCAGTTGTCGCACCTGCGGGTCGATTTTGACCGCGTATTTGCTGCGCGCCTGGTATTGTTGGGTCAGTTCCTGTACCAGTTGTTGCAACATCTGCGGGTTGTACGCCTGCCCTTCGGTAATGCCGGCGGCAGAGAGTGCCTTTTGCAGGTCTTCGGATTTGAGGTCGCGGTTGCCCTTGAGCTTGACCTCGGCGATGACCGGAAATTCTTCCACCTGCACCACCAGCACGTTGCCTTCGCGGGCAAGGCGCACCTGCGAGAAGAGGTTGGCCTTGTACAAGGCGTCAATCGCCTGCGCGCTGTTGTTCATGTCGAAGCGGTCGCCCGGCGCTACCGGCAGATAGGTGAAGACCGTCCCGGCGGAAATCCGCTGCAAACCTTCAATACGAATATCAGAAACCTGGAACGATTCGGCGAGGGCCGAAGCAGAAAAAAACAGGGCGGCGGCACAAGGGAAAACCCGCATCATCAGCGTGTTGCGCATAGAAAAAACCACATGGAAAAGAAAGGCGGCATAATAGCAAAGGGACGCAAAGACTGGCAACGCCGCGACCGTCCCGCTCCCACTCCTTACCATACCGCAATCCCATGACCCGACACCTCTGGAACCTTGCCGGAATCCTCGCCCTGCTCCTCGGCATCATCGGACTGCTGTTGCCCGTCATGCCGACCGTGCCCTTCCTCATCCTCGCCGCCTGGTGCGGGGCGCGGGGCAGCCCGCGCTTCCACCGCTGGCTCACCGAACACCGCCATTTCGGCCCTGCCATCGCCGCCTGGAACAAAAACCGCGCCGTGCCGCGCAGCGGCAAAATCGCCGCCAGCGCGATGCTCACCCTCTCCTTTGCCGCCCTTTTTACCCTGTACGGCAATCGCTACCTCGTCCTTATCCTCCCCGCCGCCCTCATCGCCCTCGCCGTCATGCTCTGGGTCTGGAGCCTGCCCGATGCGTGACCCCCGCTACCGCTTCCCGCCCGCCGACAGCGCCGACGAACACGGCCTCGTCGCCCGCAGCAACTTCATCGACGCCGAAATGGCCTTTGCCGCGCACAGCCAGGGCATCTTCCCGTGGTACAACCCCGGCGAACCCATCCTCTGGTGGAGTCCCGACCCGCGCGCCATCATCCTCACCGCCGCCGTGCACACCAGCCGCTCCCTGCGCAAACTGATGCGGCGCACGAATTACCGCCTGACGCTGGACACCGCCTTCACCGCCGTCATTGACTACTGCGCCAGTTGCCACGGCGCGACCTGGATTACCGGCGAAATGCGGCAAACCTACCTCGCCCTGCACGAACAGGGGCGGGCGCACAGCTGCGAGCTGTGGCAGGACGACGAACTCGTCGGCGGCCTCTACGGCGTCGCCCTCGAACACATCTACTGCGGCGAATCCATGTTCAGCCTGCGCCCGTCCGCCTCAAAAATCGTCCTTGTCCGCCTCTGCGCCTGGCTTGCCGCGCAGGGCATCGACACCCTGGACACCCAGTTCCTCACGCCGCACCTCATCAGCATGGGTGCGGTGAACATCCCGCGCCGCGACTACCTCGCCCGCCTCACCGCCAACCCGGACAAACACCGGGGACACTGGCACATCACCTGAACCCAACCGGAGAACCCACATGGCAAAAATCCTCTGCTTCTGCGCCAGCAACAGCCAGAAATCCCTCAACCACAACCTGCTCGCCGCCGCCTGCGACCTCGCCGACGGCCACGACAAAACCTACGCCGCGCTGCGCGACATCGACCTGCCGCTCTACAGCATTGATATTGAAAGCGAAGAAGGCTACCCCGAAGAAGCACAAGCCTTCTTTGAGCTGGTTGAAGCGCACGACGCCGTTATCATCGCCTGCCCCGAACACAACGGCGCCATGCCCGCCGCCTTCAAAAACCTCATTGACTGGGGCAGCCGCTACGCCAACACGCAAAGCCACAAACTCTTCGGCGACAAACCCGTGCTGCTGCTCTCCACCTCACCCGGCCCGAACGGCGGCGCAAGCAACCTCGCCCTGCTCGCCCAACTGCTGCCGTGGCAAGGCGCGAAAATCGCAGGCACCTACAGCCGGGGCAGCTACGGCGACCACTTTGACGCCGACGGCAAGGCCGACGCCGACACCCAAACCGCGTTGCGCGAAGCGCTGAAACCGCTGTTGGCACAACTCTGAGCACGGCGAAACACCATGTATATCATCTCGCTGCACTACATTCGCCCGCTGGCCGACATCGAAGCGCACCTGCCCGCGCACATCGCCTACCTGGAGCGCTATTACGCCGCAGGCGTATTCCTCCTCTCCGGGCGCAAAGAACCGCGCGACGGCGGCATCATCATCCTGCGTGCACCAGACCGGGCGAGCGTAGAGCGCATCATCTGCGAAGACCCGTTCCACCAGCAACAACTGGCGGAATACACCATCACCCAATTCTTGCCGAGCAAAACCGCGACAGCACTGGAAAGCCTGCGCGAAACCGCCTGAACCCGACTTCGGCAAAGCCTCTGCACCACAAAAAAACGCGCCATCCGGCGCGTTTCTCATACCAACCCCAATTCCCTTGCGCCCCGCTCCAGCGCCAGCAGCCGCGCCTTGATATAGAGCGCGGCCGTGCCGCCGTTATAGCCGGTGAGGCCGCCGTTTTTGCCGATGACGCGATGGCAGGGGACGACCACCGACAGCGGATTGCTGCGGATGGCGCCTGCCACCGCGCGGGTGGCGTTCACATTGCCGATGGCGCGGGCGATGTCCTGATAACTGCGCGTCTCGCCACAGGGAATAGCGCGCAGCGCCTGCCAGACACGCACCTGAAACGGCGTGCCAACCAGACGCAGCGGCAGGTCAAAACCGCGCCGCTTGCCGGTGAAAAACGCGGCCAGTTGCGCCGCAGTTTCCGCCAGCAGCGGCGTCGTCTGCTCCTGCAACGATGCGCCGAGCAAGCGCGGCACGCGGCTGTCGCTACGGTGGCCATTGCTGGCAAGCAGCCAGTCGCAAAGCACCAGCTCGCCCTGCCAGTCGCCAAGCAACAAATCGCCGGGCGGTGCGGGAAAAATTTGCGTAAAAAGAGAGACCATAAACAGCGATAAATTCCGTAAGAAGCAGGGACAGAATGCTAATATAGCGCGCGTTTTCAGTGCAAACGGAAGAAAAAATGCCCCCGATATCCCGCATCACCCTGATGGGCACCTCCGGCGTCGGCAAAACCACGCTGGCGACGCTCTTGCAAGGCGCCGGCTGGTTTCACTACTCCGGCGACTACCGCATCGCCACCCGTTACCTGAGCGAGCCGATTAGCGACTGGCTCACCGTGCTGGCACGGCGCGAGCCGACCCTCGCGGCGCTGTTGCGCGACGACGCCGTCAGCGTCAAGGGCAAAGTCACCATCGAACGGCTGCACATCCTCTCCGCCTTCATCGGCAAACTGGGGCGCGACGGCTACGACGCGCGCACCTTCATCGAGCGGCAGCGCCTCTTCAGCGAAGCCGAACGCGCGGCGATGTACGACGTCCCCGCCTTTATCGAGCGCGCCGAACGCCTCTACGGCTACAAAGCCTTCATCAACGACGCCGGCGGCAGCATCTGCGAAATCGACGACGACGCGCTGATACAAACACTGGCCGCGCACACCCTCTTCGTCTATATCGACACCGACGAGGCGCTCTACGCCGAACTGGAAGCGCGCGCCATCGCCTACCCCAAACCCATCTGCTACCACGCCGCCTTCCTCCAGCAAATGATCAGCGAATACAGCCTGATGAAAGGCGGCCTCACCCCCGACCGCTTCGAGTCGGACGACTTCATCCGCTTCGTCACCCCGAAAATGATGGCGCACCGACGCAAACGCTACCTGCAACTGGCCGCGCGCCACGGCGTCGTCCTCGGCGCGCGCGACGTCTGGCAAGTGCGCGACGCCGCCGACTTTGACGAACTGCTCAACCGCGCCCGTGCCGCGCAAAGAGGCCAATAATGCCACTCGTCGCCCACCGCGAACTCGAAACCCTTGACCGCCTGCGCGCCGAAGGACAAGAAATCCTCGACATCCGCCGCGCCAGCCAGCAGGACATCCGCGAACTGCACATCGGCCTGCTGAACATCATGCCCGACGGCGCACTAAAAGCGACCGAGCGCCAATTCCTGCGCCTCATCGGCAACTCCAACCGCATCGCGCAGTTTTACGTCCACATCTTCACCGTCCCCGGCGTACCGCGCAGCGCCGAAAACCAGGCCTACATCGACCGCCACTACGAACACTTTGACGACCTCGCCCGCGACGGCCTCGACGCCATCATCTTCACCGGCACCAACCCGATGCACGCCGACCTCGCGCAAGAAGCCTACTGGCCGCACGTGCAACGCGTCTTCGACTGGGCGGACAAAAACGTCACCTCCGTCCTCTGCTCCTGCCTCGCCTCGCACCTCGCGTTGCAGCACTTCTACGGCATCGCTCGACAACGCCGCGACGCCAAACTCTTCGGCGTGTACAGCCACCGCGTCCTCGACCGCAGCCACCCGATGCTCGCCAACATCAACACCCGCTTTGATATGCCGCACTCGCGCTGGAACGGCATCAGCGCCGCCCAACTCGAAGCGCACGGCCTGCCGGTACTGGTCGCGGGCGAAGAAAGCGGCGTGGCGATGGCAAGCTCGCCGGACGGCTTCCGCCAAATCTACTTCCAGGGGCACCCCGAATACGACCGCAGCAGCCTGCTCAAAGAATACCGGCGTGACCTCGGCCACTACCAGCAGGGCGTACAGCCGCAGCCGCCACAACCGCCGGAACACTACCTCACCCCCGCCGGACAACACATCCTGCGCGACTACCTCGCCTCAGGCCGCCCCATCAGCGACTTCCCCGAAGACCGCCTCGCCGAAGAAATAGAAGTCACCTGGCGCGACACCGCCAAGGCACTCTTTGCCAACTGGCTCGGCCTTGTGTACCAGCTCACCCACAAAGAGCGCCACCTGCAATACATGGACGGCATCGACCCCGCCGACCCGCTGGGACGGCTGAAAAAGCGTTGAAAAATGAATCCCGCCGTGCCCCCTCCCCCTGTGGGGGAGGGGACGGGGGTGGGGTTAAACATTGCCGCCGCCGATGCCGTTCTGGAGCGGCGGGTCAAGACCCGCCCTATAGACCATGCGGCTGTAGGGGCGGTTAGCGAGGAACGAGCGTAACCGCCCGCATAACAAAATGGGCGGATACGGACACCGTCCTGACCGCCCCTACAGTTGCTACAAATTTACATACACCTTGAGCGCTCAGGTGTATGTAAACGACAAACCGCCCCCGCCCGCCAAAAAACCCTCACCAAACCCACGAGAAACCCATGACTAAAACCCTGCTCGCATCCCTCACCGCCGCTCTGCTGCTCACCGCCTGCGCCAGAGGCGATACCACCGCCGCCGTCGGCTCGCACAACCTCTCCAAGGGCACCTGCACCGCCATCCGCGCCGACGGCCACGAATACAAAGAAGAAATGACACAAAGCAACTGCCAGATGGTTGGCGGCAAATTCACCCCGCGCAACCGCAAAAAAATCATCTGGTTCTGAAGCGACGTACATCGCCGTCTGAAAATCCCGCTGTCATTAAACAGGTTCTGAAGCGGTTGGAACCATCGCGCAGAGCCGGGCAGTGTTCGTCACGAGACAGAACCAAACCGCTTCCGTTCCGACAGGCAGGAACCCGTTACCAAAGCGCGGTAAACATGGTTTACCTTGATTATGCAGCCCCGCTTGCCGGGGCTTTTTACATACACAACTCCCGCTACCCTGTATGTATAGCCATCCACCGAAAGCTTCATACTGTGTTGCGTCGCTTCGCCGTACAACCGCGTACTGTCTTCGGCGACGCGCCTTGTCTGAAACTTTCGGTGGATGGCTATATATCCTTGCAAAGCCCGGTACAGCGTTGCGCCGCCTGATCGGCCCCCTAAAAATGGCGGACCATTTTTTGAGGAAACCCGCGCTGTACCAATCTGTACGGTCTTCGGCGGCGCACCTTAAACGCAGGCCAGGCATAGATACCTGACCCGTACGGCTTTTCGTCTATGCCAACAAACCGCCGTACGGAACTTTGTGCGTATCGCCATAAACCTGTGAACAGCTTGCGCGCCGCGCAGCGGTCGGCGTTAAGATAGCCGCCCTTTCATTTTGGAGACTTGCATGAACACCGTCGTCGTTATCCCCGCCCGTTATGGCTCAACCCGCCTGCCCGCCAAGCCGCTGCGGCTGATTGCGGGCGTGCCGATGGTGGTGCGTACCGCGCGGCAGGCAGTCGCCAGCGGTTTTCCGGTGTGGGTCGCTTTTGATGACGCGCGCATCGGCGCCTTGCTGGAAGGCGAGGCGGCGGTGCAGGGCATTCTGACCCGCGCCGACCATGAGAACGGCACCGAGCGGCTGTGCGAGGTCGCCGGGCGCCTCGGCTGGGCGGATGACACTATTGTCGTCAATGTGCAGGGCGACGAGCCGCTGCTGCCGCCCGCGCTGATTGGCGAAGTGGCGGCGGCGCTGGCGGCGCGACCGGAGGCGGCGG
>ERZ772924.331-NODE-331-length-23399-cov-3.801491_pt1 | contig 23399 bp, 15 predicted proteins | sample MGYA00512116_ERZ772924 | MGnify/ENA primary metagenome ERZ772924 (study PRJEB29015, sample SAMEA2737920) | human oral metagenome | biome: human oral; feature: human-associated habitat; material: dental | place: China | collected 2134 ...
TTTATAGTAAAAGATTTCTCGTAAAAATTTCTTTTTTTTAAAAATAATATTATACCTTTGCCCTCATTAAAATACCATAAATTATGACAGATACAGTATTACAACCGAAAGGTACAGATGTAAAAACAGATATAAATACACAACTAACTGGTGCGCAACTACAACAAATGCTTGACGCTCACTGTCAAGATATGAAAGAAGGAATGCCAGGATTTCTTTTTTATGGAATTTTGAGCAGTACTGATGGTTCTATCTTAAGCAAAGCTTCTGCCAATGAAGAAGCTTCAAAAATAGTTGAACAAGGTTCTGCCTTTCATCTTACTATTATTGATCAAGTAAAGAAAGTAGTAGATAGCAATGACGCTTTAGGAAAGTCGGAGTTAGATTATATCCTTATTGAAACAGACAAAATCACGTTTATGTTGATGATTTCAGCTTTAGGAAAGTTCTTTTCTATTACTGCTTTAGATAGAGCTAAATCAAACGTTGGTATCTCGAGAGCTTTACTTTACAAGTGCAAAAGAGAGTTTGGGACACTATTAGACGACTTTTTTTAGTGTTTTTTTTAACAGAAAAAATTATAAAGAGCACAAAGCAGACAATCTGTTTTGTGCTCTTTTTTATACTAATCAAATATAAAACTTTTAATAAGATTTCATTATAAGCTCATCATTATAGTTCTACGATATTGCTGTTTTCATCAATGAGAATATAATGCCTCTTGGAAGCATCGCATACTAAAAAAGAAGCTTATTTGAGCTTGTTGTTTCACTTTAGATAGAATGGTAGCATATATTTTGTAAAAACAAAAAAGCACAAATTCGGAATGCCCAAATTTGTGCTCTGAAGATATTATTTAATATCTATTTTTTAGAGGTGTTCATCTAATGCTCCTGCAAGGGATCTGCTTCTTTCAACTAAAGTTCTAGCTATTGCTATATTAGCTTTGGCTCTATCTAAGGCTAAGAGAATAAAATATTTCCCTGAATTTGAAACCCCAATCACATTAGTAACTTTATCAGTTTCGATAAGAATACGATGTATTTCTTTAACTCCTAATGATTCACTTGAAGTAACCACTTTTTTCACTTGCTCTACAATAGTTGAGAAAAAGGGAGAGACTTCGTTTGCAATTTTTGAAATTTCTGGATTAGCTGAAGAACTTCCAATGATAGTTCCATCAGCGCAATTGAGAATTCCACAAAAGATGAAGCCTGGCAAATTAGCTTTCATATCTAAGCAGAGCTTGTTAACTGCTTCTTGTAATTCTTTACCTGTCATAAACTTGATTTTTTATATGTTATTTTGATGCAAATATATGTATAATATATACAAGTATTTCTTTTTTAACATTATTTAATGTTTTTTATGTGTACTTTAAGTTTTTTAACTTGTATTATTGTGAAATAAAACAGAAAAATAAAAGCATTAATATATCATCACAGCTCCTACGGTAGCGTTGCTGGTCTCATCGATGAGGATAGCACTACCCATTGGAGGATTACTTTGGAAAGCATCGTATACTAATGGGGAAGCCGTTTTGAGTCGGATTTTTGCGATTTCATTGAGTTTTACACTTTCTACACCTTCAGTTTGGTTGAGGGTATTGACATCTATTTTATACTCTATTTCCTTCACAATTGCTTTTACAAGTTTACTACGCTGTTGCAACAAGTATTTATTGCCTTCGCGCAATTCGCGTTTATCCATCCAGCATACAATAGCCTCGATATCTTGCCCTTGCTGAGGCTCTGCTCCTTGTTTGGCAAAGTAGTCGCCACGAGAAATATCAATATCGTCTTCGATGTGTAGTACTACTGGGTCACCTGCCTTTGCTTCTGCAACTTCTTCGCCGTTATACTCTATCTTACTGAGTTTTGTAGTAATACCTTCTGGTTCTACTATTATCGCATCACCTTTGCGATAAGTGCCCGAAATGACTTCTCCTGCATAACCGCGGTAATCGTGTAAAGCTTCGGTTTGTGGACGTATTACATACTGCACCTGAAAACGAGGTTGATCATAGTTGTCTTTGCTAATTTCTACAGTTTCCAAAAAGTCTAAAAGCGAATTACCTTTGTACCAAGGCATTGCCTCAGTGGTATTCACGATATTATCGCCTACAAAAGCCGAAATAGGGAAATAGTGCACGCTCTTCAATCCTAAACGTTTGGCAATCTCTTCGTACTCTTGCTTGATATTGTTAAACACCTCTTCGCTATAATCTACCAAGTCCATTTTGTTTACGGCTACCACTACCTCTGGGATATTGAGCAGGGAGGCGATGATTGAGTGGCGACGAGTTTGTTCGGTTACGCCATTGCGAGCATCTACCAAAATGATTATGAGCTCGGAATTAGAAGCGCCCGTAATCATATTGCGGGTGTATTGGGTATGACCAGGAGCATCGGCGATGATAAATTTGCGTTTGGGAGTAGCAAAGTAGCGGTAGGCTACATCGATGGTAATCCCTTGTTCGCGTTCAGCACGAAGTCCGTCGGTGATGATAGCGAGGTCGATACCATCGTCGTTCTTATTTTTTGATTGTTGTTCCAATGCTTCGAGCTGGTCGGCTAAAATACTTTTGCTATCGTATAACAATCGACCTATAAGGGTACTTTTACCGTCGTCTACGCTACCTGCGGTGATAAATCGTAATATATTCATTTGCTTTATTTCTGTTGAGTAAATATAATTTGGTGCAAAAGTACAAACTAATTGGCAAATTAGCAAATTTGGAGCTTAGTAAATGGGGCACGAACTACAAGAAATGCAGTAGCAGAGGCGGACTTGTAGAACGGAGGTCAGACAGGTGGGAGGTGCGAGTCATACGGGCGATAGAGGGTTAGAGCTATCGGAAGAAAACAGAGAAGTTCGAAAGTGGCTTGAGAGGAATTTTGGTGAGAAATGGTCGTTAGGAGGGTATGGTTAGCTTATAGGGAGCTTATAGGAAGCTTATACGAATCTTGGACGATTGGTATAGAAAGGGTATATAAGTAGTTGATTCATACTGTAATACAACAGCGCTAAAAATGTTAAAAACGGGGTTTCGAGGCGAAAGAAAGAGAAATAGGTACTAGGCCTTAGGACATAGGCACTAGGAGGAAGTATAACGGAAAATCGGGAATTAGTGATGGGAAAGGCGAATGAAAAATAGAATTTTGTTATATTGAATTGATGTTATTTAACTCTAAGGGGCGAAAGAAGAACTAATAATAACTCGTATTAAAAGTTTTACTACAAAAAACTTTACTATTAATACCAAATTTTATATTTTTGCGCAAAATAAATCAGAGCTAAAAACGAGCTCATCGCTTAACTGAAATAAGAAAATGAGCCTCTGAAACAATTAAAAGATTATAAGGTAAAAGGTAAAAAAGATGACAAGTGATAAAATGAGAATTGTATTTATGGGGACACCCGACTTTGCGCTGGCGTCGCTAAAAGCATTAGTAGAGAACCATTACAACGTAGTAGGTGTAGTAACGGTAGCTGATAAACCTTCGGGACGCGGACAGAAGCTACACCAGTCGCCAGTGAAACTTTATGCCGAAAGCAAAGGGATACCGGTGTTACAACCCATAAAACTAAAAGATGAAACTTTTGTAAATGCACTGAAAGCCTTACAACCCGATTTGCAAATAGTAGTAGCCTTCCGTATGTTGCCCGAAGTGGTATGGCGATTGCCTAAATACGGCACATTCAATCTGCACGCCTCTCTTTTACCTAACTATCGTGGAGCAGCTCCCATCAACTGGGCAATTATCAACGGGGAAAAGGAAACAGGGGTAACGACTTTCTTTATAGACGAGAAGATTGATACGGGAGCTATTATCGCACAAGAGGTTACACCTATTGAGTCTCACGAAACAGCGGGTACCTTACACGACAAACTAATGGTGCAGGGCGCTGAATTGGTACTAAAAACCGTAGATAGCATTGCAGAAGGGACTTGCACTACCCAACCACAAAACAAGGAAGTAACCTTTGCCGAAGCTCCTAAGATATACAAAGAGACTTGTAAGATAGATTGGCAAGCGGAAGGAGTGACAATAGAGCGTTTAGTAAGGGGAATGAGCCCCTACCCTACTGCGTGGACAGCGTTTGTACAAAAAGGAGAAGTGCTAAATGTAAAAGTATATGATGCTCTTTTCGAACCTGTCTCTCATCAATATCCTATTGGGGAACTCTTAGTAGATAAAAAAGGACTGCGTGTAGCTGTGAAAGATGGTTATATAAAGCTATTAGAATTGCAATTACCTGCTAAAAAACGTATGAAGACCACAGACTTGCTAAATGGATTCAGCTTTGATAATACCACAATACTATAATGACGAGTCGTAGCACGACAGACAATTAAAAAACTTTGGTAAAAATTGATTCTCTAATCAGATAATTGACAAACTGGCTAATTGGCTAATTAAAATATTTATCTCTTCTTCTGTATTAAAGCTGTGCAAACATATTCTCAGGCGTTCTTGTCCCGCAGGTACGGTGGGCGCTAAAATCGGTAATACACCTATGCCTTGGGCTTGTAGTACTTCGGCAAGTGCTTTTACTCGTTTATTGCCTGCTACTACTATGGCTTGAATAGCCGAATCAGAAGGAATAAAACCCTGTATTTTGTATTTGGCAATTTGCGTTTTAAAATACTGTATATTATGATGCAGTTGTTCTATTGACTTAGTTGTCTGTAAGGTCTCATATCCTGCCCTAATAGTTGCCACACTATGTGGACTCATAGCAGTAGTATATATGAAAGAGCGTGAAAAGTTCACTAAATACTGTATCACCTCATTTGAAGCTAAGACAGCAGCTCCGTGTGCTCCCAAGCCTTTCCCGAAGGTAACGATGCGGGCAAAAATTTCTTCTTCCACCCCCAATGCTTGCACCAATCCACAGCCGTGTTTGCCAAATACTCCTATGGCGTGAGCTTCGTCTACCGCTATATAAGCCCCATACTGCTTTGCTAATGTTACCAAACGCACCAAATCAGGACTATCACCGTCCATTGAAAAAACTGTTTCAGTAACGATGAGCACCGTTTTATCAGGGAAAGCAAACTTTTTTAAGAGCTTTTCTAAATCGTCTAAATCATTATGTTTAAACTTATAGGAGTTGGCTAAACTCAGTGAAATACCGTCGCGTATAGAAGCGTGGCTGTAACTATCGTATAAAATAATATCACCTCGCCCTACGATACAGGAGAAGAATCCCACATTGGCATCATAGCCCGAATTGTACAAAAGAGCTGTTTCGGCGTTATGAAAATGGGCTATATAGCTTTCGGTTTCGGAAAAGATAGGCAAGTTACCTGAAAGCAATCGGGAGCCTGTAGCCCCGTGAGGTGCCGTTTGCTGAGGGAGTAATTGAGAGATGCGTTTAGTAATCTCAGAATTTGTACTGAATCCTATATAATCATTGGAGTAGAAATCGATAGCAAAATGGCGTTGCTTAAGAGTGCGAAGAGCATTGTGAGCCTCACGTTCAGCTAATTTTTCTTTGATGTGTTTCATATTGAATATTCTTTTATTCTTTCTCCTTTACAGGAAAGAAAAAGGCTCTAGGATGTGCTTTAAAGGCTCTCCATACGCAACGACCTAAATATTTTAGTTCTGAAGCAGGTACTTCACGAGAACGCAAGGCTATCCATAACGACAGACCAAAACTCACAATAAAGTTACCTAAACCGATAATGCCTATCCCTAAAATACACCAAAGGATATTCTCCAAGCTAATGATAAAATTCATACCATACAAGCCATAAGCTAAATTACCACTGGCAAAAGTGATGTGGCGTATATCGATGGGCAAACCGAAGAAATGACCTATTGCCCACGCACTTCCCATAAAGACTCCAAACCAAATATTTGAGACGACACTCGGCCACTTTTGTTGCATCCAGTTAGCAACGCGTTGCATACGTACTTTGCCAAAGAAGCCTTTAAGAAAAGGGTGTTCGGAAAGACGATAATAGAAGTTGTTAAAGTTATTTACACTAGCTACATTGCCTGCTATAATACCCGATAAGAACAGAAATATCCCTGCAATGCAAGCGTGCAAAAATACAGGGGTGTGCCATATATTCAGGTCTTCCAAGAGATGTAAACTCTTTTTGGTAGCGATGTTGTAACCACTGAGATAACTCATTCCTATCGCTAAAAGCATAGACACAGGAAAAGCACCAAACACATTGCCCACAAAGGCAATGAACTGCGAACGGAACAAACGCGTGAAGAGTGCTGAGAATTCGGTGTAATGTTTCTGTTTTTCTTTATTGTTATCGTTGTCGCTGAGGCTCTCTAAAGTCTTGGCAATCGTAGAAGCCGTCATCGCAGGTTGCTTGGTAGCCAAAGTAGACCCTGTGAGGTAGATGAGCACAAAACCAATAGCGTAGTTAAAACTGTAGTTTAGGGCACGAAAAAAATCACTTTGGTCGGGTTGCATCGACATATAGAGTTTTACCAAACACATAAAACCCACGATAACGCCACCCCACAAAGCTGTTTTGAGCATCTTGAAGTACTCACCGGTAGTAGAAGTAATATAGTGTTCACCCGTCTTTCCGGTATAGTTCGTAATCTCGTAGGTGATGTTATAAACACTATCATCTATCAGCTTTCGAATATTGTTCTTCTTAGAATTAGTTTTCACCATATCTAAGTAGAAAGCAATTGTTTTTTCACATTTATCAGCTTCTTTTTCTATAAACAGGTAGTTATAGAGTCGCTTGATGCGTTTTATTTGCTGACGAATGAGCAAAAGAGTTTGGTTCACACTAAAACTCACCCCATATTTAGAAGTATTAGCATCAGCTTTGTTTACGAAATCCTCACACTGACCAGCTAGAATATTCAGCTGTTTGTAATCGAGTTCGTGGTCTTGTATATATAGATAAGGGTTATCTTCCTTGGAAAGAGTGCGTGCAAGATTGTTCAGCTCATCGTCGAGAGCGATAAAGGGGCTGTTGAGATGAGCATATTCAGGCACCATACGGCGCACATCAGTTTGCAAGGCGAGCCCTCCCATACGTTGGGAGAGAATCATTATCGCCAAAAGGATTTGCTTGGAGGTAGTTTTGCTCTCACTATCCTCATAGAAAGTAGATATAGCAAGAATATTAAAGAGTTCTTTCCAGTTATCTAAAGGAATTTGATGTACCCATTTCACATCGGAAGGACGGTAGAAGAGTTGGTTGAGTACGTATTGTATATTCTCTTCTGAAGGCTGGTCGGGCAAAAGCTGACGACTGATACGGCGACGCAATTCTTTGAAGAAAGAAACACTGTTCAGCAGACCAGCATCGGTAAAAAGAATTACTTTTTGTTTATTAGCAAATACTTTGTGGAGCTTTTCCTTGAAGAAAGCGATGCTGTCGGGTTTGTGTTTGATTTCAGCGATGAGTTCATCGATATTGAGGGAAGCCTTTTTATTTTTACTTTTACGACGAAAGTAGTTCACTACATCAAACAAGAAGTCAATATCTTCATAGTCTGATGAGTGCATATAAGTCTCAAAGATTTCATAAATAGATTTATATTCTTTTGCGAATCGCAACATATCTTACAATGAATAATTAAGAATTGATAATTTAGAATGGCGCAAAGGTACGAAAAAATTGTCAATCTGCTAATTTGTTAATTAAAAAAGGCTACCCTACTCGGGTAGCCTTTTGAGTTCTTATATTTTATTTTTCAACTTATTAGAAGTTGTAGCGTACGCCGAAGCTAAAGGTACGACCTTCACCAAAGTACACTTGGTTTCTCACATCGATACCTTGGTAAGTTTTACTACTATCAGTGGTGTGAATACTTGTATATGATTCAGCGATGTAATAAGTATCTAATAGGTTATAGGCGTGAACTGAGAAAGTGAGACGTTGCTTATCAGTAAGTTGCCATCTATAAAAAGCAGAAAGGTCAAACAAATGATAAGCAGGTAATTTTATAGCTCCTTTTTCGGCTACTGTTTTTTCAGAAAAAGTACCAATATTCAAATTAGCATATAGGTTATCTATATAGCGCCAATCGATATCAAAATTCAAATTCTTCACGGGTAGCACAGTTAATCCCAAAGAAGCTGTTGTTTGAGCTGTTTGTCCTACCTTTGCTTTATCTAAGTATAGTTTGAGCTCTGCAGCCCTACCAACAGGCACCTCATTTCCTTGTAAGTCTATAGCATTACCATTCTCATTCAAAAGAGTTCCTGAGGCATCGCCTTTGTAATACCAGTCACCAAATGAGAACATACCATTTAGTTTTAAGTAATCAGTAATAGTAGCTTTGAAATCTACTTCCACCCCATTGTGTATTTCTTGAACACCCAAAATATTTGCATAGCCTGTATTACTGCCACGTCCTCCTGAAGAACTTCCGAAAGTGTAAGTTTGACGAAGGAATCTATCTTTCCAAGTAGTGTGATAAAGGTTTAAATTACCACTGAAGAATTTAGATTTAAAACCATATCCAGCTTCTACTCCAAATATCTTTTCATTGGTAAGCGAAGGATTTAAATAGTTTAGATTGTTAGGATATACAGCGTTGAAGAAAGGTTGCTTAGAATAATATCCTATGTTAGCATACACATTATGCTGTTCGTTGATATTATAATTCACTCCTCCTTTGATATTATAACCTATCAAGTTTTTAAAACCTGTTTTAGTATACATTACCGAATTAGGATTTGTACTTATAGCGCGTGAAACTCCATCTTTCAAAAAGTTATCAATACGTTGATATGACTGCATAGAGGTAGAACCTTGTAAGAAAGCTGAAAAATGATCGTCAGAGTATTCTAACTGTGAAAAAAGTCCCATCCATTTCACTTCCCCTTCACTACTATAACCTATACGATTTTCAAGAGGTTCTACTTTCTGGAAAGGATTCCAAGAGGGCTTAGTAGATACCGCAGAACGAATTACGGTAGGAGTTGCCAAATTCTTGTTGTTATTTTGTGTATTATCAGTATAACTATCGTTACCCAACAAATCAGTTACTACTTGGTAGTGATAACCATAGTAATAACGACCATCAAGCCCCATATTAATAGTGAAGCGATCATTAATCTGGTGTTGCAGGTTGGTAAGGATACCATACCAGTCGTGTGAGTTTACTGAGCCATTTAAGGTAAAACCTTCACCATAACCTGTAAAAGCTCGACCTCCACCTGGATTAGCAATTGTTACGTTCTTTCCTGCTTCTCTTGGGTGTTGCATAGGGAGTAAATCATCTACTGTCTCTCCGTTGTTATAACGCACCACTTTATCGAAATCTATCTGTCCATCATCTCTACGGAAAGAATTTAAATAGTTTTTCTGAAGAGAATAGGTGGTTGTACCACTAGCAGTAGTTTTCGAAGAGATTGAATGTGCCACCCCCGATGAACTTGTTCCCATACCACGTCCTAATGATGCATATACTACAGTACTAAGGGAAGTACTTTCATTGATATTCCAATCCCAATTGAGCATTGCTACTGGTTTGTGATAAACATTTTTCTTAATGGTGTGTTCTTCACCATTTAAGTATCCCCAATCTGAATTATAGCGACGGTTGGGTTTGTCTTCTGAACCATATTTCTGATAATCAGAAATTAGCGGACTTATATTACGTTGGTTATGCCATTGTGGAGCCCCTGTGAAAGTAAATTGGAAACTATGTTTTTTAGAAGGTTCATAACCTAACGCAAAATAGTAGCTATAGCCATCAAACTGAGTACCATCTACATATTTACGTCCTGCATTTTTGCTGAACAACACAGAAGCCGACCAACCAGTAAGACTCTTTCCTGTATTGTAAGAAACCGTACCTTTATATTCTTGATTAGTACCATAGTTGAAAGATATATTCCCTCCTTCTTGCATATCCGAAGCACGCAAAATGAAATTCATAGTACCACCTACCGATGCAATCGCCAACTTAGATGCACCGAGCCCACGTTGTACCTGCATTGCGGAAGTTACATCTGAAAGCCCTGTCCAGTTACTGAAGTATACGGTACCACCTTCCATATCGTTTACAGGCATACCATTAACCATTACAGCCACATTCCTACTGTCAAAGCCTCGAATATTGATTTTAGAATCACCGAAGCCTCCCCCCCCTTTTGTAGCATAAACAGAAGGCGTTCTATTGAGTACTTCAGGAAGCTCTCGTGTGCCTAATTTTTCTATAATTTCGGTAGCTTGAATAGTAGATACCGCCACAGGTGTTTTGCGCTCTTGTGCAATGTCTAACAAGGTGCTTTTACCTGTTACAATTACCTCTCCTAGGGTTTGTTGGTCGCTTGTAAGGGTAATTCGCACGTGCGCTTTACCATTCACAAGTTTATACGAAACTGTCTTGGTAACATATCCAAGATAAGAGAACTCTAAGGTTCCAGTAGGTGAGTCTACATTCAAGGAATACTTACCGTCCATATCAGTAGAAGCTCCTTTGGTAGTCCCTTTAACCAAAACATTTGCTCCCATTAACGGAGCGTTGTAATCACCATCAATTACTTCCCCAGTAATGACTCCTTGCTGAGAGTAAAGCATTGATGTGAGAAAAAGTACGGCTACATTTAAAAACCAGCTTTTCATTATATTAGTTAAATTAGTTACGAGTGGTTATGGTCAGTAGTGAGCTAAATAGTACTACTTAATTCGGAGCAAAGTTACTAACTTTTTTGATATCCCCCAACAGATTTACCAAAATATTTTCTAACATATTTATTAACAAGGATTCTACTTACACATAAAACATTAAATACAAGTATGTTGTATGCTTTAAGTTATTTATATAACAAAAATAAAGTGTTAAATTTTAACTATTTTTTAATCTTTTGTAGTAGATTTGCGCTCTAAACCGAGCTTATACAACAATGAATAGACAAAAGAAACATACCCAAGCCTTTATTTTGGTAGCACTTTTATTCTTACTTTTTGGAGCTTTAACAGTGCTCATACAGCTCTTATTACCTCACCTTCGTGATGTTTTTCAGTTGCGTTATTCCGATGCCGCCTATATTCTTCTATCTTTCTTCTTGTCTTACTTATTTTTTTCTATCCCTGCAGGTTTTATTCTCACTAAAATAGGTTATCAGCGGAGTATTATCTTAGGTCTTTTGCTCATCTCCTTGGGTGCTTTGCTCTTCTATCCTGCTGCCGGGGAACGTTTATATTGGGTATTCTTAACTGCTATTTTTGTATTAGGCTGTGGTGTTACTTTCCTACAAGTGGCTATGAACTCTTATGTGGTAATTTTAGGCGATGAAGCCACTACGCCTCGCCGGCTCACTTTCTCTCAAGCCTTCAACGCCATAGGCACTACCATTGCTCCTATATTCGGAGCCGTTTACTTACTGAGCAATGAAGTAAAAAAAGAAGCCGAAATAGAAGCCTTAGACACTACGGATAAGCTTATTTATTTCGGTGAAGAAGCCCTCTCAATACAATTGCCTTTTTTATACATAGCTTTATGGGTACTCGCTTTGGCATTTGTTTTTGCAGTGGTTAAATTACCTTATGCTTATAGAATAAAAGAAGAAGTAAATAAAGACAGTTATTGGAATCTTCTCAAGAAAACTCCCTTATTGTTGGGGGCTATAGGTATCTTCTTGTATGTAGGTGCTGAAGTAGTGATAGGAAGTTACACAGTAAACTACTTCATTGATATGAACATCACTAAGGATATTTTAGAGAACCCCTCTATGTGCTTTATTGTAGAAACGTTGGGCTCATTGGCGGGGAAATCTCATCTAACCTCAGCCGACCCCAAGGCTGTTATAGCTGTTTTTCTCACTTTCTACTGGGGAGGTGCTATGTTAGGACGCTTTATCAGTGCTTATCTCATCAAGTGGATTGCTCCCAGCAAAGTTCTTATTGCTTTTGCTATAGTTGCCATCTCTCTTATTTTGTTTTCTATCAATACCGGTGGTTTGCTCTCAATGTGGGCTTTATTAAGTATTGGTCTCTTCAACTCTATGATGTTCCCCACTATTTTTGCGCTTGCTTGTGAAGGGATAGACGAACTCAAAACTCAAGCTTCAGGTATCCTTTGTACGATGATTGTCGGTGGCGGACTTTTGCCTATTCTGTACGGTTCCCTTACTGATTATATAGGTTTCCGCTTAGCATTCCTAACCTTAGTAGTTTGCTACGGTTATATCGCTTTCTTTGGCTTTTACAAAAGCAATAAATAATTATTATTAATGGTTAATGGTTAATAAAAAAACTTTGTCAGAGTCCAAGGACTCTGACAAAGTTTATAGTTTGCTAATTTTCAAATTTGTTAATTTGCTAATTCCACAAACAGTTCTTCTCCTTCTTTTACTACTTTTGCTACTTTCTTACTGGTAAGACCTTTAATGGCTTTATCCCATTTCTTGTTAGAAAATGCCGTTTGTGTTTTTAAAGCATCTAAAAGCAGTCTTTCTGAGGTTTTTAAAAGCTCAAACACTACTTTTTCGTCTTCCGAAAGCTCTACTTCTTTCTTCTCGGGGCGCATTTGTGGGAAAAACAATACCTCTTGTATACTCTCATTGTTGGTGAGGAACATTACGAGTCTATCCATACCGATACCCAAACCTGAGGTAGGTGGCATACCGTATTCAAGAGCACGCAAGAAATCTTGGTCAATGAACATCGCTTCGTCGTCGCCTTTTTCTGAGAGTCGCAATTGTTCTTCAAAGCGCTCACGTTGGTCAATAGGGTCATTCAATTCCGAATAAGCATTGGCAATTTCCTTACCGCATACCATTAACTCAAAACGTTCAGTAAGGTCGGGGTTGTCGCGGTGTTCTTTGGTCAGTGGCGACATCTCTTTGGGGTAATCAGTGATGAAAGTAGGCTGAATGAAGTTACCTTCACATTTCTCACCAAATATCTCATCTATCAGTTTGCCCTTGCCCATCGCCTCGTCTACCACAATACCGATAGACTGTGCAAAAGCTCTCAATTCGTCTTCTGTCTTTCCAGTGATGTCAAAGCCTGTGAACTGTTTAATAGCATCAGTCATCGTAAGGCGTGGATAAGGAGCTTTGAAATCTACTGTATGTTTACCAAAGGTCGCCTTAGTAGTACCATTCACGGCTATAGCGCAATGTTCGATTAAGCGTTCAGTGAAGTCCATCATCCAGTGATAATCTTTGTAAGCCACATAAATTTCCATAGCCGTAAACTCAGGGTTGTGAGTTCTATCCATACCCTCGTTGCGGAAGTTCTTAGAAAACTCATACACCCCGTCAAAACCTCCTACAATAAGACGTTTTAAGTAAAGTTCATTGGCAATACGCATATACAGCGGAATGTCCAACGCATTGTGATGGGTGATAAACGGTCGTGCACTAGCTCCCCCTGGGATAGCTTGTAGTATAGGCGTCTCTACTTCCAAATAACCTGCATCGTTAAAAAACTGACGCATAGCATTGAAGAGTTTAGTGCGCTTGATAAACACTTCTTTCACTTGTGGATTTACTACCAAATCTACATAGCGCATACGGTAGCGTTGTTCAGGATCGGTGAAGGCATCGTGTACTTTACCATCGGCATCTACCTTAGGCATAGGTAGCGGACGCAATACTTTTGAAAGTAGCGTAAAGTTCTTCACCAACACGGTTTTCTCACCCATTTTAGTAATGAAGAGCGTTCCTTCAGCACCTATAAAATCACCTAAATCCAATAACTTTTTAAACACCTCGTTGTAAAGCGTTTTATCTTCGGTAGGGCACATCTCATCGCGGTTGAAGTACAATTGCATCGTGCCTTCACTATCCTGCAAAGTAGCAAACGAGGCTTTTCCTTGTACACGCAACGACATCAATCTACCGGCTACAACCACTTGTTTACCTTCTTCATAATGGTTGGCTACATCCTTAGAGGTAGTATCAACCGGGTATAATGGAGCGGGATAAGGGTTTATCCCCAATTCTTTCAATTTAGAGAGTTTTTCTCTACGAATGATTTCTTGTTCTGATAACATCTTTTTTAATGATTAATGCTTAATGATAAATGGTTAGTGGCTAGTGATTAATTGAAATACTTTTAGGGTGCAAAAGTACGGCGTTTTTTTGACTTACACAATAGTATTCGCAAATAAACACGATGTTCATATTTAAAGTTTTAAGAGTCTTCTCCTTTACAATCCTATTCATTCTGTAAAACAATTCTTCATAATGTACTTTTGCTAACAAAGATTCTAAGTTATTTTTAAATATGAATACTGTGCATTGAAGTACTTTTATATTCTCTATACAACATCCGTAATATACAAAGAGAGAGACTAAGAAGTAACTACGCTGATGTTCTCTTTTAAAAAAGACTGCCTAAAGAATTATATTTAGGCAGTCTTTCGTATATAATGTATCGTTTTATGCTATCCAAAAAAGTGTAAAGCTTCAAAACTTACCAAAGTAAGATAGCCTAACACAAAACCTAAAAGGGCTATCCATAAGATGTTTTTCACATACCAAAAGAAATTAATCTTCTCCATACCCATAGCTACTACCCCCGCAGCCGAACCGATGATAAGCAAACTACCTCCTGTACCAGCCGCATAAGCAATGTAGTGCCAAATACCACTATCCATAGGTTCTTGGAACATACCCATACTGGCAGCTACTAATGGTACGTTGTCTATTACAGCAGAGGCAAAACCTAAGAGCAAAATCACTACGTTTGTACTTGGGATAGTCTCATTCAATGTTTGTGCAAAGTTGAAAAGCGTACCAATAGTTTGCAATGAAGCCACTGCCAAGAGGATTCCTAAGAAGAATAGTATGCTCGAAAACTCGATACGGCTCATCGCACGGTGAATACTGAATTTATCCTTATCGGTCGATGAAAGTTCCCTGATAGGTTTTAATTTTTCAGAAATAAACCACATAGTAGCCAAAGCAAAGAGCATACCCATATAAGGAGGTAAGTGTGTAATCGATTTAAAAATAGGTACAAAGATAATAGAGATAAAACCTATTATCAATACAGGCATACTGCTCTTGTAAGTAATACTCTCTTCGCTGTTAGAAGTGTCTATTTTTCCTTTGAATATAGGTAAAAAGGAAGCTACTAACAAAGGTACTATCAAGCATACAATAGCAGGAATAAGTACGTATTCTACTAATTTAGCAGCACTTACTTTATTTTTTACCCAAAGCATAGTAGTCGTTACGTCACCGATAGGAGACCAAGCTCCTCCCGCATTGGCAGCAATCACAATCATAGAAGCATACCAAATACGCTCTTTTTGGTCAGGTATGAGCTTACGTACAATGGTAATGAGAATAATGGTAGTAGTAAGGTTGTCGATAATAGCAGAGACGAAAAAAGCAATAACACCTATAATCCAAAGCAGTTTTACTTTGCTTCTGGTGCGAATCACCCGCTTGATGATTTCAAACCCACGGTGCATATCAATGATTTCTACTATGGTCATTGCACCGATTAAGAAGAAGAGTATTTCGGAAGTTTCAGCTAAGTGATGTCGTAGTGCTTCATCAATAGCATTACTGTTGTTAGCTATATCTACGGGTACTAACACTCCGTTGAGCACTTCTAGTACATCAAGGTTAAATACTTTAAGTATCGTCCAACAGATGACAGCCATAGCTAAGGCTGAAATGGTTTTGTCTACCTTTATTTGGTGTTCGGTAGTAATACAAAGATAGCCAATAAAAAAAATGGCAATAATCCACGCTTCCATATAATAAATTTTATTTTAAAAATTAACGTGGCGCAAATGTACTAAAACTTCTCGTTATACACCAAATCTTTTTAAAAGTTTTTATTCGTAGATAGAGCTTGGTACACCACTCCTTGTATCTTTTGGCGCACTAATCGGTTTACTAAAAGTTTATTGTCAGAAGAGGGATAAGTGCGGTTCGAGAGGATAACTATTACTATTTCATTAGTAGGGTCAGCCCACGCAAAAGTGCCCGTAAAACCGGTATGTCCAAAGCTATCCATTGGCACACAACCGCAGGTAGGACCTGATTTGCCTAACTGTGGTTTATCGAATCCTAAGCCCCGACGGTTACCTTCTGGACAGTAGTTACAAGTGTTGAAGATTTTTATAGCCTGAGGTTGCAAAAACCACGTACCACCGTAATACCCTTGTTGGAGGTACATTTGCATCACTTTGGCTACATCGTCGGCAGTTCCAAAAAGTCCTGCGTGTCCACCAACCCCTCCTAAAAGGGCTGCTCCTTGGTCGTGTACGTACCCTCGAAGCTCCTGAGAACGAAAGGTCTTTTCATCTTCGGCAGGTGCAATATTTACAGGAGAGAAGCGTTGCAAAGGAAGAAAAGTAAGCTGGTAGGCTCCTAAACCTCTATAAAAATGCTTCTGAACGATTTCTTGTAGGGGCTTCTTGTTTTTTTTTTCTATGTACTTCTTGAAATAATAATAAGGGAGGTCGCTATATAAATATTTTTTATCTTTGATAAGTTCACTCTCGTCAATTGTTTTATAAATACTGTCAGTATACCCTTCTCTAAGATATAAGTCTTTGGCTACCTCAGTAGGGAAAGAATCACTTTTGGTAGTGCTGTAATACTCAGGCGAAGGCTTTTTATCAATGTCTAAGGTTTTTCGGTAAAAAGGAATCCACGACTGGAACTGAGCATAGTGCGAGAGCACATCTTTCATTACCAATTCTCCCTTGTTTGTATGTTTGAGCTTTGGTAGCAAATCCTCAAAAGTATCTACGGGTTTGAAATCTCCACGCACATAAAGGCGCATCAATTCCGGGAGAGTAGCCAATATCTTAGTAAGCGAAGCGAGGTCGTAAATAGTATTGTCGGTCACTTTATTAGCTGGATTGTAATCCAAAGTACCAAAATTCTTGCGGTAAACTACCTTTCCTCTTTTGGCAACCAATACTTGCATCCCGGGTGTCATCTTTTGTGCTACAGCATCAAGAGCTATACTGTCTATCTCTTTTAGTTTAAGAGAATTGAGCCCCACGCTTTCAGGTAAACCGTAAGCTAAGCGTCCTATTCTGGGAGTAGCAATTGAAGTGCCTACGGGTAAGTTAGGGTGTGCTGTTACAGGCAAAACTCCTTTGCCCTCAATAGCACCAAAAATGAGCTGAGCGGCTTTCTCTTGGGCTACTTTGTGGTTTTGGTAAGCAAATACAATAGCTTTAATAGGAGCTATATTTTTCACGTCGAGCATCGCATAGGGGCGAGTAAACACTGCGAGGATTACCTTCTTTTTCTTAGCAATATGCTCTAACCATTTCAGTTCGTTCTCTGTAAACTTGTATGCGTCCCAAGGGGTCTTATCTGGTTTGTGCAACCCGATGATAATCGTGTCAAAAGATTCAACTGCTTCATATAGCTGTACCTCATTCTTAGGCTCAATAAGCACGGTCTCTGCGTATTTGCGTAAGGTGGAATAAAACGCCCAACCACTGTCGTTGCCAAACTTCACATAGGCTATTTTTCGCTTGTCCAAGTCTTTTATAGGCAGTATATTTTCCTTATTTTGCCCTACCGTAATCGCATTTTCAAACAGTTCCTCAGTGAGCAAATCGTCTTCTATTGTGTGCAAGGTAGAGGTTACAGTGCTTTCGTCTAGCTGTTTAAAAGATGTGAGCCCCACTTTGTATTTAGCCATTAGTATTTTCTTTACTGAATGTGCTAAGCGTTCCTCACTGATGCGTTTGTTCTGGTAGGCTTTCTTCATCGCCTCAAAACCCTTAGCTACATTAGCTGGCATCAGCAAAATATCGTTACCCGCCAAGAAGGCTTCTACTTCCACTTCGCCTACGGGCAAGTATTCCGATACCCCTTTCATACCAAGTGCATCGGTAAAGATAAGCCCTTGATAACCTAATTTCTTTTTGAGTAAATCGGTGATAATAGCACTTGATAACGAAGAAGGTAGCCCTGTTTTAGGTTCTAAGGAAGGAATATTAAGGTGCCCTACCATTATGCTAGCTACTCCTTCTCTGATGAGGGCTTTAAAAGGATAAAGTTCTACCTCGTCAATACGGTTAGCAGCAAAAGATATAAGCGGTAAAGTTTTATGAGAATCTTTAGAAGTATCACCGTGACCAGGAAAGTGTTTAGCACTGCCCAATACCCCTACCGACTGCATTCCGCGAGTAAAAGCAAGCCCTTTTTGGGTTACATTCTCTTTATCCTCGCCAAACGAACGATTTCCTATAATAGGATTATTCGGATTTGTGTTAATATCAATATCAGGAGCAAAGTTAAACTGCATACCCAATTGTTTGCAGTGTAACCCTATGCGTCTACCGGTACGTTCTACAAGATAGTTATCTTTGATAGCCCCAAGGGTCATATTCCACGGGTAAGCATAAGTAGAGTCCAAGCGCATCGCCAATCCCCACTCGGCATCCATTGCCATAAAAAGCGGAATTTTAGAGAGTGCTTGGTATTCATTGGTGAGCTTTGCCTGACGCTTCGGTCCTCCTTTGGAGAAGATAATCCCTCCAATGTAGTATTTCTTTATGAAGTCTTTTACCTCATCGGCTTTTTTTGTGCCTATATGGCTTGAAAATACCGATACCATAAACAGTTGCCCAATCTTTTCATCAAGGCTCATTTTGTTATAGGTGTCGTTCACCCACTGCTGTTGTGCTTGGGCATCGGTAGTTGTTAAAGGAGATTTATTTTGGGCAAGTGTAGTAAATAGTGATAAGTTAAAAAAAGTAATTAGTAAATAAGTCTTTCTCATTTTTTTGTATAAAAAGTAAAAGGTAAGAAATAACAGATAAGAGGCGTTTTACTTGCCTTTTACCTTATTACCTCTTACCTTTTACCTATTAAAATTCGTCTATATTATAGGCTTTAAGTTTGTTGTAAAGTGTTTTACGTGTAAAGCCTAACAGCTTAGCTGCTTCTGTTTTATTATTATGGGTCTCGTGTAGCGCACTAATAATGAGTTCACGCTCGTTTTCTTTGGTTGAAAAAGAAAAACGCTCGGTAGGGAAATGGCGTGTTTCAGTAATTACAGGCTCTGGCAACTCATTTTCGGTAATATAATCACCTTGTGTGAGTAGGGCAGCGCGTTTCACCGTGTTCGATAGTTCGCGCAAGTTACCTCCCCAAGTGTATAAAAGCATCTTTTGTACCGCCTTTTCAGTAAACCCTTGTACGTTCTTATGTAGCTTTTCATTTGCTTTTTCCAAGAAGTATGAAGCAAATATCATCAAGTCGTCTTTGCGCTCACTTAGCGAAGGTACTTTTATCGAAAACTCGTTCAATCGGTGATAAAGGTCTTCGCGAAACTCTCCTTTTCCTACTGCTGCCAATAAATCTTCGTTGGTAGCTGCCAATACACGAATATCTACTTCTATTTCCTTAGAACTACCAATAGGTTTAATACGGCGCTCTTGTAGGGCACGTAGCAACTGTATTTGGTTGTCATAGCTTAGGTTTCCTACCTCATCAAGGAAAATAGTACCACCATTTGCCTCTTCAAAGTGTCCTTTTTTATCGGTAATTGCTCCCGTAAACGAACCCTTTACGTGACCGAAGAACTCACTCGATGCAATTTCTTTAGGAATAGCACCGCAGTCCACCGCAATAAAAGGCTTGTTACGACGCTCACTTTTCAAGTGAATAGATTTGGCTATCACCTCTTTACCCGTACCACTTTCACCGGTAATGAGTACCGACATATCCGTAGGGGCTACCAAACTGATAAACTTATTCAGCTTTTTAGAAGCGGCACTTATGCCTTCTATATATGAATTTTCGTTAGTAACAACAGGCTGAGCAGCTTTGCCAGGGCTGTTATCCGCCTTCACATTTTCCTTCTTAGGCAACGAAGCCGTACGCGTACTGCTTTGCGCATTCTTAATAACATTCAGTACGTCCTCTTGTTGGAACGGTTTCGATATATAATCAAAAGCACCCAATTTCATTGCCTCTACCGCAGTCGATACTTCCGCATAGCTGGTCATTACCACTACAGGCAAATCTGGATATACTTCTTTCACCTTTTTCAAGAAATTGATACCGTCACCATCGGGCAGACGTAAATCAGTGAATACTAAACTTAGCGATGCATTTAGGCTTTTCTCCGCTTCTTCTAAATTATAACATCTTACTACTTCATATCCATTGCGCTCCAAAAATTTACCTAACATTTTGGAGAAAACTACATCATCTTCTACTAAAAGAATTGGATTCTTCATACTTTATATATGTCTTTTTAAATTAAAAAATATATTGTTTTTAGCTGTTTCCTCACTTATCATCATATGATAAAAATCTGGGCACCAGCTTTGTGCGTTTAAAAAGCGCTCTTTAAAACAGGACAAAAATTTTGCAAATATACAAAACTTTTCTAATAAACATACTATATTAATAAAAAAAGACTTTCTTTTTTCAAGAAAGTCTTTCTTCAATGCATATAATATAAATACTACTACTAACTCCCAATATTTGTTAGTACTTTAAGCTAGCTTGGCTAAACTTAAAGGAATGTCTTAAAATAGTTTAATAAATGATTGTGTTTAAACAATTAAAATTTTAGCAATGTTCTTAATATAAAAGTTGTTTCCCAACAACACAATGAAATGAAATTTAATTTTTAACAACAGTTTTGTTTAATGATTCTTATCTAACAATGTTTCTTTTAGCAATTTTTTCAGTAATTTAATTTTTAACCATTTTCTGTTTGTGACAAATCATTTATTTTATTACTATGCACAATAAGTTTTATCAACTTACGCCTACTATACAGAAAATTCCGTGCCAAAATACCGCAAATCTGTTCATAACTACATTAAAACACTTATTATCAACACAATAAGTTATTAACAACCTGTTGATAACTTGTTAGCATCCCGTGTGTAACCTGTGTATAAAGTGTGTAGCTATACACAAAATGTGTAAATATGTAACTTTTTACACACTATCATTCCTCAGTCCAACCCCTTCTATACAATATCACCTCCTCCCCTTCTCTTCATCTTATTTTATCTTAACCTCAATTCAACCATCAAATTCATCTCACAAGTGCTACTTATCCCACAAGTCTGAGTGTACAAAAGAACTATTTTTTCCACTACCCTTCTACCAATTCTCTACTAATTGCCCGCGCAGCTCTTATCTACCCGTCGTGCTACACCCTCACATTACCTTCACCATTCGTCCATCATCATTCGTCATTTCTTTACTTTCCCGTCTCTACATTCCCCCTCTTTGAGGTAGCCAGCGACAGCTGGGTATGTGTAAAGGGGGAGGGTTCTTTCGCTTCCTCGTCACCACATTTCCCCTTTGAACGGAAGTCCGCGAGAGCGGAATATGTGTAAAAAGGAATGTTACCCCCTAGTGCCTATGACCTGAGGCCTATCACCTATTCCTCTTTCTTTCGCCTCGAAACCCCGTTTTTAACATTTTTACCCTTGTTGTATTATATTATTAATCAATTACTTATATACCCTTTCTATACCAATCGTCCAAGATTCGTATAAGCTTCCTATAAGCTCTCTATAAGCTAACCCCACCCTCCTTACACCCTTTTTTCACCAAAATACCTCTCTTCCTTCTTTCGAATTCCTCCGTTTCCTTCCGAATCCTATTAACAGTCTCAATACATCGCTTTTTCACCTCAAACATTAGCAAAGTTTAAAACTTTGCCAATGTTAATTATCAGTATTTTTGGCATTATCAACATTTTTGGCATTATTGGCTTTTTTGGTTTTATCAGCATTATTCCCTACCTTTGCACCCTATTAAACACCCATTAACCATTAACCATTAACCATTAAATTAATCTTTTACCTTATGAACATACAATTATCTCATTCTACATTACAGTCAGGAAAACATTTGTTGCTCTCAGGCTCCAAGTCCGAAAGCAATAGAGTGCTTATATTGCAAGCGCTCTTCCCTGAACTCACTGTGCAAAACCTCTCCACTGCCGATGATACCCTACTGCTACAACAAGCTCTTAGCTCTCATACAGAAGTTGTAGACATTCATCACGCAGGTACTGCAATGCGCTTTCTCACCGCTTATTTCGCAATACAACAGGGCAAAGAGGTGCTCCTCACAGGTTCCCCCCGAATGAAAGAAAGACCCATACACCTATTAGTAAATGCATTACAACAGTTAGGCGCCGATATTACATATACTGAAAAAGAAGGATTTCCACCTATATATATAAGAGGCAAAAAGCTTACTAACAACGAAGTTCATATCCAAGGCAACGTCAGTAGTCAGTACAGCTCAGCTTTATTGCTTATTGCTCCTGCTTTGCCTAACGGACTCACCTTGCATTTGGAAGGCGAAGTTACCTCTCTGCCTTACTTAAAAATGACTACCAATCTCTTAGCTCATTGCATAGGACAAGAGCAAGTGTTGTTCAAAGCTAATACTATAAAGGTAAACACAATGAACGGAAAAAACTTACTACATAACAGTTGGGAAGTAGAATCCGATTGGTCTTCCGCCTCCTATTGGTATGCTTTTGTCGCCTTATCGCCCATAGGCACTACCCTTTCATTGTCTTATTTTAAGCCTCATAGCCTGCAAGGTGATAGTGCCTTAAAAACTATTTATGAGTTTTTTGGAGTACACTCCTCATTCAAAGGTAATGAATTAACCATCGAAAAAGTAGCTGAACCTCAGCAAAAGCGTTTCGAGTATAACCTAAATGCCACCCCCGATATAGCACAAACCATTGCCGTTACTTGTGTAGCAATGAGCTTAGAGTGCCATTTAACAGGCTTACACACTCTTAAAATCAAAGAAACCGACCGCCTTCAAGCACTACAAACCGAACTGAGAAAGTTAGGAGCAGAAGTAAGTATTACTCACGATAGCTTGCATTTAGAACCTTGCCCACACTTGCGCTCTGGCATTAGCATTGCTACTTATAACGACCATCGAATGGCAATGGCTTTCACACCTTTGATGCTAAAAACCACCCTCGAAATAGCCGATAAAGAAGTCGTGAGCAAATCCTATCCCTCTTTTTGGCACGATGTAGCACAGCTTACAGTTAAAAGATAATCATTAAAACTTATTTTCAATCAGTAACATAAAAATCTACCGCGATACGACAAAAGTATATTTTAATTGTAAAATATTAGAAAACAGTGTTTTAAACAACTAATTATCAGACACTAAAAAATAAAAAATAAAAAAAGTTGTTCTAACATAGTGTTTATTAAATAATTAATTTGTACCTTTGCACGCTGAAAGGATTTAGAGAATTTTATTAATTAAAACAATATAAAGATGACAAAAGCAGAAATTGTATCAAAGATTTCCGACAAGTTGGGTCTTGATAAAAACGACGTTCAACTAACGGTTGAAAACTTTATGAACGAAGTAATCAACACATTAGAAAGTGGTCAAAACGTATATCTTAGAGGCTTCGGTAGCTTTATCTGTCATGTCACCTGAAGTTGAGAAACCAGATACATAATAAACATTAG
>ERZ772924.334-NODE-334-length-23332-cov-19.011857_pt1 | contig 23332 bp, 20 predicted proteins | sample MGYA00512116_ERZ772924 | MGnify/ENA primary metagenome ERZ772924 (study PRJEB29015, sample SAMEA2737920) | human oral metagenome | biome: human oral; feature: human-associated habitat; material: dental | place: China | collected 2134 ...
GGACGCGTAGCGTCCGCAGCGGGACTGGAACAGCTCGCGCGAAGCGAGAGAAAGGGCTGGGAGGGGGTAGCGTTCCCGCCTCTGCCATCGGTGTTGTTCATTCCCATATGACCCACCGTAAAAAACCTGATGCTTTGTCGTGGTGGGTCAAGACCCACCCAACATCCGTTTACATACACCTTCCCCGCTACCCTGTATGTAAAACGTCACCCTCAAACCCGAAACCCGACAAAAAGGAACCCCCCATGCCCAACCTCAACCAGCACGCGCCCCTGCGCTTCATCACCGCCGGCAGCGTCGATGACGGCAAATCCACCCTCATTGGCCGCCTCCTCTACGACAGCAAGGCACTGCTTGGCGACCAGCTCCGCCAAATCGAAGCCGCCGAAGCCGACGGCAACCCCGACTTCTCCGCCCTGACCGACGGCCTTGAAGCCGAACGCGAACAAGGCATTACCATTGACGTTGCCTACCGCTACTTCAGCACCGCACGGCGCAAATACATCATCGCCGACACCCCCGGCCACGAACAATACACGCGCAACATGGTCACCGGCGCCTCCACCGCGCACGCCGCCGTCCTCCTGCTCGACGCCTCGCAACTCGACTACCGCCAAACCCCGCTGCAACTCTTGCCGCAAACCAAACGGCACAGCGCCATTCTCCGCCACCTGCGTTGCCCGCACATCATCGTTGCCATCAACAAAATCGACCTGCTTGACTACGACGAAGGCAAATACCGCGCCATCACCGCCGCCTACGACACGCTCGCCGCGCAGCTTGGACTCAATGACGTCCACTACATTCCCATCTCTGCCCTGCACGGCGACAACATCGTCCACAAAAGCGAACACACCCCGTGGTACACGGGCGACACCCTGCTCGCCACCCTTGAAGCGCTGCCCGCCGGCGAAGGCATCAGCGACGCGCCTGCCGCCTTCCATTTCCCGGTGCAGAACGTGCTGCGCGCCGACGGCGACAAACAGGACGACTTCCGTGGCTACCAAGGGCGGATCGAGGCGGGTAGCGTCCGCGTCGGCGACCGCGTCCGCGTTGAACCGGCGGGACAAGAAAGCAGCGTGCGCGAAATCATCGGCGTCAATGGCAGCGTTGAGACCGCCAGCGTCGGCGAAAACATCACCCTGCGCCTCGCCGACGACATCGACATCTCGCGCGGCGACGCCATCGTTGCCGCCGACAGCCCCATACAGCCGGCCAAGCAAATCCAAGCCGCCGTCTGCTGGTTTGACGACACCCCGCTCAACACCGGCCGCCGCTACCTGCTCAAACACACCACCCGCACCGTACCCGCGAAAATCCGCCGCGTCGAACACGTCTGGGACGTGCATACCCTCAGTAACTACGCCGACCGCGATACACTTGCGATGAACGACCTCGGCGAAGTCAGCCTCGTGCTGCAACAACCCGTCGCCGCCACCGCCTACGCGGAAAACCCGGCCACCGGCGCGTTCATATTGATAGACGACGCCAGCAATCAAACGGTTGCCGCCGGGATGATTGTGGCGTGAGCAAGGCCGCAAGCCCCGACCACCGGGGCTTTTGCGTACAATGCCCGCTCCATCAACCACTACCGGCATCCCATGAGCGTCAACAAATACAGCAAACACATCACCCAAGACGACACCCAGCCCGCCGCCCAGGCGATGCTGCACGCCATCGGCCTCTCCGACGACGACCTGCGCAAGCCCATCGTCGGCATCGCCAGCACCGGCTACGAAGGCAACCCCTGCAATATGCACTTAAACGACCTCGCCCGCGAAATCAAAAGCGGTGTGCAGGAAACCGACAGCGTCGGCCTGATTTTCAACACCATCGGCGTCAGCGACGGCATCTCGATGGGGACGCAGGGGATGCGTTACTCGCTGGTCTCGCGCGACGTCATCGCCGATTCCATCGAAACCTTCATGCAGGCGATGTGTTACGACGCGCTCGTCACCGTCGTCGGTTGCGACAAGAATATGCCCGGCGCGCTGATGGCGCAGTTGCGGCTGAACCGCCCCTCCATCCTCGTCTATGGCGGCACCATCGCCGCCGGGTATCACAACGGCAAAAAGCTCGACGTCGTCTCCGCCTTTGAGGCGTGGGGGCAGAAGGTCGCGGGGACGATAGACGAAGCCGAATACCGCGACGTCATCCATTGCGCCTGCCCCGGCGAAGGTGCCTGCGGCGGGATGTACACCGCCAACACCATGGCGTCTGCGATTGAGGCGCTCGGCATGGCGCTGCCCTACAATTCCTCCAACCCCGCCGCCGGGGCGGAAAAACGGCGCGAATGCCTGCAAGTGGGCAAGGCGCTGCGCTACCTGATGGACAACGACATCCGCCCGCGCGACATCGTCACCCGCAAGGCAGTCGAAAACGCCTTCCGCCTCGCCATCATCCTCGGCGGCTCCACCAACGCCGTGCTGCACTTCCTCGCCATTACCCGCGCCGCCGGTATTCCCTTCACCATCGACGAACTCGCCGCCCTCAGCGAAAGCACGCCGATGCTGGCCGACATGAAGCCGAGTGGCCGCTACGTTATGGAAGACGTACACAAAATCGGCGGCGTCCCGGCGGTGATGAAATACCTGCTGGAGCGCGGCATCCTGCACGGCGACTGCATGACCGTCACCGGCAAAACCGTCGCCGAAAACCTCAAAGACGTCCCCGGCCTGCCCGCCGGACAGGACATCATCCAGCCGCTGGAACGCCCCATCAAGGCGACCGGCCACATCCGCATCCTCTACGGCAACCTCGCCAGCGAAGGAGCAGTCGCCAAAATCACCGGCAAGGAAGGCCTCTCCTTCACCGGCCGCGCCAAAGTCTATGAAGGCGAATTTCTCGCCAACGAAGGCATCGCGCGCGGCGAAGTCACCGCAGGCACGGTGGTCGTCATCCGCTACGAAGGGCCGAAAGGCGGCCCCGGTATGCCGGAAATGCTCAAACCGACCTCTGCCATCATGGGCGCGGGGCTGGGCAAAAGCGTGGCGCTGATAACCGATGGCCGCTTCTCCGGTGGCTCGCACGGCTTCGTCGTCGGCCACGTCGCGCCGGAAGCGCAGGAAGGCGGCAACATCGCCCTCGTCGAAGACGGCGACCTCATCACCATTGATGCGGTGAAAAACACCATTGACGTCCATCTCTCCGATGAAGAACTCGCCGCCCGTCGCGCCCGCTGGGTACAGCCGCCGCTGAAAGCAAGCGCGCGCCAGGGCGTGCATTACAAATACGCGCGCACCGTCAGCTCCGCCTCAAAGGGCTGCGTGACCGATGAATTTTGAAAACCGAGCCCTTTATACATACACCTTTCCCGCTATCCTGTATGTAAAACACTACCGGAGCAACCTAAATGAACAGCATCAGCAGCAATGACCTCAAACAGAACCTCGCCAAAGCGAAACAACTGGCAGCGAACGAACCACTCCTGATTACCGCGCAGAACGAACCTTCTTACGTACTAATGAGCTATGCGGCATACCAGCAACTGTACCCAAAAACCAATGCCGAGCGCGTCGGTATGCGTGCAGAAGATGCCTTGCAAATAGACGAAGATTTTGCCTTTGAGCGCATTACCATTAGCGAACGTGAGACAGACTTCTGATGTACCTGCTGGATACCAACGTCATCAGCGAAATGCGAAAAGCCAACACCAATCGATGTTCACCATCATTTGCCACCTGGCTGCAACAAACTGACCTGAGCCTGTGTTATCTGTCCGCCATGAGCCTGTTTGAAACCGAAGTTGGTATTTTGCGTAAAGAACGGCGAGACCCTGCACAAGGAAGACTGTTGCGGGCGTGGTTTGAAGAAATACTGAAACCCGAATTTTTCCATCGCATCTTGCCAGTTTCTTCCGCTATCGCGCTGCATACCGCCCAATTTCACGTTCCCAATCCTGCGGCCGTGATGGATTCCTTCATTGCTGCAACCGCAATCGAACACCGGAAAATACTAGTCACGCGCAACGTAAAAGGCTTCGCAGGATATGGCCTCACAATCATCAACCCCTTCACTTCCTGAATTATTGTCCCCTTTACCAAACCGGAACCCGCCATGAGCCAACTCCTCTGCTACAAAACCATGCCCGTGTGGACGAAAGACACCATCCCGTCCGCCGTCACCCACCAGCACAACACCCAGGCCGGTACCTGGAGCAAACTGCGCGTGCTCGCCGGTCGCCTCAAATTCCACGAACTGACGGAAGACGGCGCGACCACCGCTGCGCACATCCTCACCCCGGAAAGCGATGTATGGACGATATACCCGCAACAATGGCACCGGGTGGAGCTGCTTGACGACGACACACAAATGCAGCTCGAATTTCACTGCGAACCCGCCGACTACTTCGCCAAAAAATACGGCATGACCCGCACCCATTCCGCCGTCGTCGCCGCGAGCGACACCGTGCCGCCGGGCAAGGCGCTTGACCTCGGCTGCGGCCAGGGGCGCAACGCGCTCTACCTGGCGCTGACCGGGCATGACGTCACCGCCAGCGACTACAACCCCGGCGCGGCGGAGAGCGTCGCCCGCCTTGCCGCGCAGGAAAACCTCGCCGTGCGCGCGGAAACCTACGACATCAACACCGCCGCCCTCACGGAAGACTACGACTACATCGTCGCCACCGTCGTCTTCATGTTCCTCAACCCGGAGCGCGTTCCCGCCATCCTCGCCGACATCCAGGCGCACACCCGCCCCGGCGGCTACAACCTCATCGTCTCGGCGATGAACACCGCCGACTACCCCTGCCAGATGCCGTTCTCCTTCACCTTCCGCGAAAACGAACTGCGCGACTACTACGCGGGCTGGAAATTCATGACCTACGAAGAAGCGCCGGGCAATATGCACGCCACCGACACGAGCGGCAATCCGATTCGCCTCAAATTCGTCACCATGCTGGCGCAGAAACCGGCCTGAAAACCCCGAATAGGGCGATACTCACCCTGTTCTGACAAGGTGCGCCGCCGAAGACCGTACAGATCAGGGGCTGTTTCCCGTTCAGACCTCCCGCGAAGCGGGGGAGGGCAGGGTAGGGGCTCCTCATGAAAATGGCGAACACTTTTCTCATGAGAAGCCCGGGGAGGGATAAAAAACCGCGTGGCGACCGCTCCGCTACAGTCAGGCGGCGCAACACCGTACAGTGCCTCGTGAGTATCGCTATAATGCGCGCCCCCGCGCCGTTTGGCGCATTCTTCAACCACCGCAAGGAACCCCATGCAAAACCATCACCTCGGCTTCCCCATTGAAACCGTCGCCGTCTTCATCATCCTCTCCGTCGGTGCGATTCTCATCGACCTCTACGCCCACCGCAGCGACAAACCGATGAGCCTGAAAAGCGCCTCACTCTGGACCGTCTTCTGGATTCTCGTCTCGCTCGCCTTCGCCGGCTTCCTCGGCTGGCACCACGGCAGCGAAGCAGCGAGCCTGTTCATCACCGGTTACGCCCTGGAAAAAGTACTTTCCGTCGATAACCTCTTCGTGATGATGGCGATTTTCGCCTGGTTCAAGGTGCCGGAAGGCTACCGCCACCGTGTGCTCTACTGGGGCATCATCGGCGCCATCATCTTCCGCATGATTTTCGTCGTCATCGGTACCGGCCTGCTCGCCCTCGGCCCCTTCGTCGAAATCATCTTCGCGCTGGTCATCGCCTGGACGGCAGTGATGATGCTGAAAGGCGGCGACGACGGCGACGAAATCGAAGACTACTCCGACCACCTCGCCTACCGCCTGGTGCACCGCTTCTTCCCCGTCTGGCCGCGCCTCTACGGACACAATTTCTTCCTCAACAGCCGCGAGCTGGCCGATGCGCAGGCAAAAAACCCGCAGGAACACCTCGAACTGGCCGGGGAAGACACCAAACACCCCGAACAAAGCCACCCGCACGCGATGAAAGCGGGCGCCTGGGTTGCCACCCCGCTGCTGCTCTGCCTCGCCGTCATCGAAATCTCCGACGTGATGTTCGCCTTCGACAGCGTCCCGGCGGTAATTGCCGTCTCGCGCGAACCGCTGATTGTTTACAGCGCGATGATGTTCGCCATCCTCGGCCTGCGGACGATGTACTTCGTGCTGGAAGCGCTGAAAGGCTACCTCGTCCACCTCGAAAAAGCGGTCATCGTCCTCCTCTTCTTCATCGCCGCCAAGCTGGCGCTGTCCGCGGCCAACCATTACCTGCACCACGGCCTCGACATCTCGCCGCTCGCCTCGCTCATCGTCGTTATCGTCGTCCTGCTCGCTGGCGTGGTCGCATCCCTGCTCTACCCGGAAAAAGAAACCAAGGAGTAAACCATGGCAGTCACCCTAAGCAAAGGACAAAACGTCTCGCTGAGCAAAACCGACCCGGCGCTGAAACACATCCTCATCGGCCTCGGCTGGGATGCGCGCAGCAGCGACGGTCAGCCGTTTGACCTCGACGCCAGCCTGTTCATGACCGGCGACAACAAAAAAGTGCCGTCCGACGCCTACTTCATCTTCTACAACCAGCTCAAATCGCCGGAAGGCGCGGTGGAGCACACCGGCGACAACCTCACCGGCGACGGCGATGGCGATGACGAAAGCATCCTCGTCCAGCTCGACAAAATCCCGGCGAACATCAGCTCGCTCTTTATCACCGTCACCATCCACGACGCCGAAGCGCGCCACCAGAACTTCGGCCAGGTGAGCAACGCCTTCGTCCGCCTGGTGAACCACGAAAGCGGGCAGGAAGTGCTGCGCTTTGACCTCTCCGAAGACTACAGCACGGAAACAGCAATGGTTTTCGGCGAAGTCTATCGCCGTGACGGTGAATGGAAATTCCGCGCCATCGGCCAGGGCTACGCCGGTGGCCTGCTCAGCCTCTGCCACCAGTACGGGGTGAACGTCGGCTGATGGCCGCGTGATTGCCATACAACCCCCTCCCCCTGCAAAGTGGGGGAGGGACGGTGTTCATAAAAAAGCGCCCGAGCGGGCGCTTTTTTATGGCCTGCGACAATCATGGGGCATATGTCCCCCTCCCCCCGAGGGGGAGGGGCGGGGTGGGGTTATAGCCATCCACCGAAAGCCTCATACGGTGTTGCGTCGTCTCGCCGTACAACCGCGTACTGTCTTCGACGACGCGCCTTGTCTGAAACTTTCGGTGGATGGCTATACGGGTGGCATGTGCGGTGTTAGTGATTGCCACCGACGCGGGTGCCATTCATTAACCACCAGCAAAAATCTGCCGGGCAAAGCCGGGCGCAAAAAACGGCCACTTGCGTGGCCGTTTTGTCTTTCCTGGCGGAAAGGGCAGGGGGTTATTCGTTGTAATTGTTGACGACGTTGTTGTTGCCGTAGATGTTGTTGCCGTCGTCCCCCTGGAAGGTGTTGCCACCGCTGCCGCCCTTGCTCGCGCCAAAGACGCCGCCCCAGTCGTTTTGGCCGTAGGCATCGCCGTATTTTTGCGGGTCTTGTACGGAGTTGAAGGAACCACCCATTTCTTCCGCTTTTTCGCCGAAGAAGGACGCCTTGAAGGTGGCGCAGTCATCACCGGCGACGTAGGTGCGGTCAGCCGTGCCAACCACGGTGTTGCCGGTGATATTGCCCTGGAAGCGGACGAGTTTGTCGCGGGTGGTGTTGGGCTTGGCCGGGTCCAGCAGCCATTCGTTATAGACCTCGCCGAGGACGCGCTTCTTGCCGAAATCGACGCGGGCTTCGACGAAGTTGCCGAGGGCAAGGCCGTTGGTCGCGCCGGCAAAGGCGTTCGGCAGGTTGCGGCCACCGTTGCCGTGGTAGTTGTTGTCGATGCCGTACATCAGCGCATGGCCGTTGTAGGTTGCGCTGGCGTTGCTCGGCAATGCCGCCATCTGTTCGATGGTGGTGGCGTTGGTGCCGCGGTAGAAGTAGTTGTCCACCGAGCCGTCGTCGTTCTTCGGCGCGTACGGGTTGCGGACGAAGCCGTCGGCATAGCCGCCTTCTCCGGCGTTGAGATCAAGGTTGGTGGTAACGCGGCCATACTGCACGTGTTGCAGCGTCATCGGCACGGCGCCGATGCTGTACTGGGTTGGTTTGGTGCCGGGTACTGGTGTTTTATCTTTGGTGGCAGCGCCAGGGCCATCATTCCAGGCGGTATTTTCCACTTCGGCAACGAAGGATTTGGCGCCGCTGAAGCTGTTGAGGGCGACCGGCTTGATGCCCGGATTCTTGCCCTGATCGGCATAAACCAAGTGATAACGACCAAAGATGCGGGTGGTGGTGTTGTGGTGGTCTTCCCACTTGCCCGTTTCCTTGTTGTAGTTCAGCTCCTGACCGAGGGTATTGAAGCCACCGCCGATACGCACCAGCCCGTTGGTGGCGGCATTGCCGTTTTCTTTGGTCAACTCGGTGACACCCTTATTGTTGGAGCCATTATCGGTGGTGATTGCATTGACGATGTCATCGCTCTCTGTTTTACCGCGAGTGACCGAGTTTTCAAAGGCGGTTTCCGGGGCAGACCACCACACCAGTCCTTTGCCATAACGGGCATTGTTATATCTGCCTTCATATACATCATTTGTATGTGCCATTTTGGCTGTAATCGTCGTTTTGCCGAATTCGGTGTTGGATTTGTCTGGTGGTGTCATGCCGCGATAGGTATAGACATCTTTACCGTTGATATCCTTACCGGTGTGGATAGTGCCGGTACGGTTGCCGTTGGCATCCATCCCGGCCTCCTGCCATCTCAGAGGCTGGAGGATCGCAGTCAGCCCGCCAAGAAGTACTTTGCCACGAGTTGGATTATCGGTCATTTCGTTTTCAAATCTGCCGACATTGTCCGTTGTCAGTCCGGCTGCGGTTGCGGTCGCCTGTAAAATTTTTACGCCAGGACGACTAGGAATCTCGGCATCGCGAATGGTCGTCCAGTAATAGCCGTTGGAGCGGACACGTTCCCCTTTTTCATTGACATCGCCATAGGAAATTACATAGGGTTTTTTGTCGTCGGGATATTTATTATTCTCTTTTTCTTGATGTTGTTTGTATTCATAGTCAGGATCGCCAATTGGTCCCCACCACCCTTTGTCGTTAATGACCCGGTTGATTTTGTTCTTGTCATCGACGTTGTTGGCGACGTCCTTGTGCGATTCGTCGGTATTCTCGACGTTGCGCCGGTACATGCCGGCGAGGATATCGACGTTCTGGAAGTTCTCGGCTTGCAGGCTCTTGCCACCCGCGACACGGGAATCAGATATCAGGGAGCCGTCAGGATTGAGCGGCACCGGGTTGTCGCTGCCGGCGAATTGTGCCTTGACCGGGGTGCCGTCGGCGCGGGTGATGTCCTGGCGGGCGAGGACGATGTTGGTGAGACGCGGGTTCTGCTCGTCAAGGCTGGTGCCGAGCAGCGGCGAGGCGGAGGCCGGTTTGGCCGGGTTGAGGACACGGTCGTATTGTGAACCGTCGCGGCGGATGTAGTTCAGGGTGCCGACGGTGCTTTGTTTGGTGAGGTCTTTGTCATCCACCACTTTGGTGCCGGTCGGGTCAACGATTTGATCCTGGTTCTTCGGCGCTTCCGGCTGTTTCGGTTGTTCCGGCTGGTTCGGGGTGGGTGGCTTCGGGTCAGCGGGCTTGTTGCTGTTGTTGTCATCGCTGCCACCGCAGGCAGCAACGCCAACGACCACCATGATTGCCAATGAGAGGTTGGTTAGTTTCATTTTTGGATCTCCGTTTGTGTTGAAGACTGGAAGGATATAGCCACTGGCTACAGCCGCATGACTGGTTGGCATCTTAATGTAATGTTTGTGCTTTGCAAGTTTTCACACCGGGTGGTGCGCAAACAACATCCGGCTGGCGGGCAATGCTGCGTGCTGTTTTTTGTTTTTTATGGGTTTTCAGGCGATGCGTCGTGACAGAGTAGCGGTGTGCATTTGGTAATGATGTGTCATTCAGACAACAATTCCGGGCGGACGGATTGCGAATGCCGCAACATTTGCCCATTTTTCCGCTGTGCCGTTTCTTTCTGCGGGGCGGCGGGAAGGGATGGCCATGCGCACCGTGCGTGTCGCCGTCAGCCCACCCCCACGGGGGAAGGCGTATTTATGGCAGTCGCAACAACGGTTGCCGAATTTTCTGCCGTTTCGTTGCGCCTTCCCGCGCAGGGCGAAATCCGCAGCGGGGAGGGCGGTGCACCAAGGCGCACCCTATGGTTGCTTCGGGGTTCAGCCAGGGGATTTCAGGCTTCTTCCAGTTCGCGTTGGGCAGCGAGGGCGAGAAAGTGACTGCGGTCTTTGTAGCGGCTGTTGGCGGCAACGCGCTGGTCAATGCGGCGCAACAGGTAATCCGGGACATTGATATTTATGCGCTGGCGTTTGCCCGTGTATTCGCTGATGTCAATGTCTGCCAGAAGCCAAGTGTCGCAGTGGGTGTAATCGGGATGCTGTTGGTAGGCGCGGTAGCCGAGGTCTTTGATGTTGTCGTTTTCCAGCCCGTTTTCGGCGCGGTCTTGCAAAACGGTGGCAATGGCATCGGTCGCCGCACGCAGGATGTCGTTTGCGTGGTCGGCGGCGCTGATGCAGGCGTAATGGTCGTCATTCAGCGCAGGAACTATCAGGCCGTAGGCTTCGTTGTCGTTTTTGGGGCTTTCAACGCCGATGGTGAAGAGCATGGGCATCCTAAGATGAAAGGGCTGCCGTGGCAGCCCTTTTGGGTGAAGGTCAGACGTAGTGCCGGGTTTCGCCACCGTGGGCGACGTTTTCGACACAACGTGGGCAGAGGCCGGGGTAGGCGGGGTTGCTATTGACGGTCGGCAGGATGTGCCAGCAGCGTTCGCATTTGTCGCCTTCGGCTTTTTTGACGGTGACGCTGAGCGCGTCGCCTGGTTCGAGGGTGACGGCGGAGGTGATGAAGAGGAAGCGCAGTTCGTCGCCAAGGCGGGCGAGGTTGTGGTAGGTTGCGTCTGGTGCGGTGATGTGCAGCGCTGCTTCGAGCGAGCCGCCGATGAGGCCGTCTTTGCGCGCGTTTTCCAGGGCGATGTTCACTTCTTCGCGCACGCGGATGAGGTCCGCCCAGTAGGCGGCGTCAAAGGCGCTGTCGTAGCCGGTGAGGCCGTCGTAGAAGCGGGCGAGGAAGACGGATTCTTCGCGGTCGCCCGGCATGTGTTGCCAGATTTCTTCGGCGGTGAAGCTCAGGATGGGGGCGAGCCAGCGCACCATTGCTTCGAGGATGTGCCAGATGGCAGTTTGTGCCGAGCGGCGGGCGCGGTTGTCGGTGGCGACGGTGTATTGGCGGTCTTTGATGATGTCGAGGTAGAAGCCGCCCATTTCCACTGCACAGAAGTTGAAGAGTTGCTGGTAGATGAGGTGGAATTCGTAGTTTTCGTAGGAAGCGATGATGGCTTGTTGCAGCGCGTTGGCGCGGGCGATGGCGTAGCGGTCGAGCGGCAGCAGTTGGTCGGTCGGCACCGCGTGTTTTGCCGGGTCAAAGTCGTGCAGGTTGGCAAGCAGGAAACGGCAGGTATTGCGGATGCGGCGGTAGGCGTCGGCGCGCTGTTTCAGGATGTTGTCAGAAAGGCTGACTTCGGCGCTGTAGTCGGCGGACGATACCCAGAGGCGGAGGATGTCCGCGCCGAGGGTGTTGATGACTTTTTGCGGCTCGACCACGTTACCGAGCGATTTGCTCATTTTGCGACCGCTTTCGTCAACGGTGAAGCCGTGGGTGAGCAAGCCCTTGTAGGGCGGGTGGCCGTCGATGGCGCAGCCGGTGAGCAGCGAGGAGTGGAACCAGCCCCGGTGCTGGTCGCTGCCTTCGAGGTAGAGGTCGGCGGGGTAGCCGATGTCGTCGCGTTGGCGCAGTACGGCGTAGTGGGTGGTGCCGGAGTCGAACCAGACGTCGAGGACGTCGTTGAGTTTTTCGTAATGTGCGCAGTCGGCGGCGGGGATGAGGTCTTCCAGCGCGAGGGTGAACCACGCTTCGATGCCGTCTTTTGCGATGACGGCGGCGGCTTTGTCCATGATGTTGAGGATGTCCGGGTGCAGGTCGCCGGTGTCTTTGTGCTGGACGAAGCAGAGCGGCACGCCCCAGTAGCGCTGGCGGGTGATGCCCCAGTCGGGGCGGTCGGCAATCATGTTGGTGAGGCGGCTGCGTCCCCATTCGGGGGTGAAGCGCACGTGTTTCAGGCCGTCGAGCGCGGTCTGGCGCAGGCCGGCTTTGTCCATGCTGATGAACCATTGCGCGGTGGCGCGGTAGATGGTCGGGCTGTGGTGGCGCCAGCAGTGCGGGTAGCTGTGGCGGATGGCCTCGTAGTGGACGAGGCGGTCTTGGTCGCGCAGCAGCTGGACGATTTTCGAGTTGGCCTTGAAGACGTTTTCACCGGCGAAGTAGGGGGTGTCGCTGCTGAAGCTGCCGTCGGGCAGGACGGGGTTCAGTACGTCAATGCCGTAATGGCGGCAGATTTCAAAGTCTTCGACGCCGTGCGCGGGTGCGGTGTGAACGCAGCCGGTACCGGCATCAAGGGTGACGTGCTCGCCGTTGATGAGCAGCGAGTCGCGCTCAATGAAGGGGTGGGCGAGGACGAGGCGGTCGAGCGCGGTGCCTTTGGCGGTGCCGTGCACCGTCCATTGTTCTTTCACGCCCCAGCGCTCGCGCACGCTGTCAATCATCTCTTGCGCGATGACGAACCAGCGTCCTTCGCCCTTGATGAGGGCGTAGTCGTAGTCGGGGTGGACGCTGACGGCGAGGTTGGCGGGCAGCGTCCACGGCGTGGTCGTCCAGATGATGACGTCCACCGCAGGCGGGACAACGTCGCTGCCCATGCGCCGCGCCAGCTCCGCCGGGTCGCGCACGGGATAGCGGATATCGATGGAATCCGAGGTTTTGTCTTCGTATTCGACTTCGGCTTCGGCGAGCGAGGAGCGGCAGTCCAGACACCAGTTCACCGGCTTGTAGCCGCGCACCACATGGCCACGGGCGACGATTTCACGCAGGGCGCGGACGATGCCCGCTTCTGTCTGCGGTTGCATGGTGAGATAGGGGTGTGCCCAGTCACCAAAGACGCCGAGGCGGATGAAATCGGCCTTTTGCAACTCGACCTGGCTTGCGGCATAACTGCGGCAGGCGGCGCGGAATTCCGTCGCGCTCACCTTCGCGCCCGGTTTACCAATCTTCTGCTCAACTTTCTGCTCAATCGGCAGGCCGTGGCAGTCCCAGCCGGGAATGTAGGGGCAGTCAAAACCGAGCATATGGCGCGATTTGGTGATGATGTCTTTCAGGATCTTGTTGAGCGCATGGCCGACGTGAATGGCGCCGTTGGCATAGGGCGGGCCGTCGTGCAGGATGAATTTCGGCGCATCGGCGAAGGCGGCGCGCTGCTTGCCGTAAATATCGGCCTTTTCCCAGAAGGCGAGCATCTCCGGCTCGCGCTGCGGCAGATTGCCGCGCATCGGGAAGGCGGTTTCGGGGAGGTTCAGCGTATCTTTATAGTCTGCCATGAGAGGTTTCCTGATTGATAAAAGAGTGGGCGCGGGCGATGTCGTCGCGGATTTGCGCCTGCAATGCGGCAGCGTCGGCAAAGCGGCGCACCTCGCGCAAATAATGGCGGATGTGAACGCGCAGCGTCTGCCCGTAAAGCGCGGCGCTTTGGTTAAACAAATGCACTTCGAGCTTGCGGCGGATGCCGCCAAAAGTGGGCGTGGTGCCAACATTGGCAACGCCCCAAACGGGTGCCGCCTGCTGCGGGGGCGCTACTTGTACCACATAGACCCCATCCGGTAAACACCACGCCGCAGGCAGGTGCAGGTTGGCCGTCGGCGTCTGCAACACCCGGCCGCGCCCGTCGCCGTGGCGCACCTTGCCGGTGAAAGTGAGGTCATGACCGAGCAGGTCGCGCGCCTGGGCGAGGTCATGCGCAGCAAGCGCCGCACGGATGCGCGAACTGGAAATGCGTCCGCCATCGGCGCGGACGGTTTCCAGCGCCTGCACGCGGAAGCCATATTCAGCGGCCAAACGCTGCAACAGCGCAAAATCGCCCTGCCCGCGATAACCAAAGCGGAAATCATCGCCGACCAGCAAAAAACGCAGCCGCAGCGGCAGCAGATAATCGCGGACAAAATCCTCCGGCGCCTTGCGCATCAGCGCATGAGTGAACGAGAGCAACAGCCAGTGCGGCAACCCCGCCTCGGCGAGCCAATGGGCGCGGTCGCGCAGGGGCGTGAGCAGCGACGGCGGCTCGCCCGCCACCAGCGCCTTCGGATGCGGGAAAAAACTGAGCAGCACCGGCGCGAGATTGTCCTGCGCCGCTTGCGCCAACAGCGTCTGCAAAATGGCCTGATGCCCACGGTGCACGCCGTCAAAATTGCCGATGGTGAGCGCGACGGGCTGCGGCAGCGCCAACTGCCGCTGCCAACGGTGAATCTGCATGAATCCTCGCGGGTGAAAAAGCGCGCATTATAGAGGACGGCGGGGGAAGCGGTTTACATACAGGGTAGCGGGGAAGGTGTATGTAAACGGCCTTGGCCGTCGCAGGGCGTGGTTACAATTGAAAAATCCCCCTCCCCTGCAGGGCGAAGCCCGCAGCGGGGGAGGGTCGGGGAGGGGGGGAGCGGTATTATTGCAAGAGACAAAATGGCGATTTTTTACGTTTGCTGCCCCACCCCAGCCCTCCCCCACAGGGGGAGGGAGCATATTGGCGGTTTATATACAAGCGTCGTAGCCGACACGCACGCGGTGAAAAGCCAAAATGCGTGCCTGCGGCACACATCCTGCAGCCGCTTGCGATTTGCTAACCGGTCGTAGGGTGGGGCTTGCCCCACCATCATGAAAGGTTCGGCATTGAAGTGTTGCATGGACATCGAGGTATGCAGGCGAACCCCACCCCCGTCCCCACAGAGGGAGGGGGTACCTGTATCGGTGATTTACATACACGATAGCGGGGAAGGTGTATGTAAATGGCAGGGCTTATGCCAGCGCTCGCAATTGCGCCAACAGCGGCGAGAGGTCATAACCGCAGGCGGCGGTGCGGGCGAGGATTTCATCAACATTGCCGCCCGCTGCCGCTTCGCCCAGCGCCCAGACGGTGGCGCTGCGCATCCCGCTTTTGCAGAACATCAGCGTTGGCGTGCCGTCTTTGAGCGCGTCCCGCGTGGCGGCAACGGTCTCTGGCGGGAACTGTCCGCCCGCGACCGGCAAATGCAGCGTGCGGATGCCAAGCGCGTTCGCCGCCGCGGCGATGTCGGCAAAGGCGGGCTGCTCTGGCGCTTCACCGTCGGGGCGGTGGCAGATGATTTGCGCGATGCCCTGCGCCTTGAGCGCAGGCAGGTCGTCGGTGTGGATTTGTGCGCTAACGTAAAGCGCGGGTTTCAGGGTTTGCATCGGCTACTCCAGGTTGTGAAAACGCGGATGATAGCGCGGGCGGGTGGCCGGAAAATAGACAAAAATTTTTACTATCACGCCGGTCATTCACTTTTCATGCCGCAGCAACACGACTATAATTTCGCCAATCCTGCACGAAAATCCACACGGACAGGGTTGAAATCCACACTTCTAAAACCAAGGTGAACATCTATGGCAGTCCAAACCCCCAATACCATTGACCTTTTCTCTATCGGCATTCACAAACGCGCCTTCCGCAACCTTTCCCCCTCCGCGCTCTACAAACTGGCGCTGGAAGCGAAGGACGATTCCGCCATATCCTCAACCGGCGCGCTGATTTCCTTCTCCGGCGCAAAAACCGGACGTTCACCGAAAGACAAACGCATCGTCAAAAACCCCGCCTCCGAAAACGACATCTGGTGGGGCAAAATCAACATCCCCTTTGCCGCCGCTTCACACAAGGCCAACCGCGAGCTGGCGGTGCGCTATCTCAATGAAGCGGAAAACATCTATGTGCTGGACGGCTACGCCGGCTGGGACGAAAAATACCGCCTGAAAGTGCGTGTCATCACCACCCGCCCGTACCACGCGCTCTTTATGCACAATATGCTCATCCGCCCGACCGACGCGGAACTCGCAAACTTCGGCGAGCCGGATTACGTCATCTACAACGCCGGCCACCGCCCCGCCGACCGCACCGTTGAAGGCGTCACCAGCACCACCTCCGTCTCGCTCTCCTTTGAAGAAAAAGACATGGTCATCCTCGGCACCGAATACGCGGGCGAAATGAAAAAAGGCGTGTTCACCATCATGAACTACCTCATGCCGAAACAGGGCGAGCTCTCCATGCACTGCTCCGCCACCGCCGAACAAGGCGGCGAGCGCTCCGCCGTCCTCTTCGGCCTCTCCGGCACCGGCAAAACCACCCTTTCTGCCGACCCGAACCGCAACCTCATCGGCGACGACGAACACGTCTGGACCGAAGACGGCGTCTTCAACATCGAAGGCGGCTGCTACGCCAAAGTCATTGACCTCTCCGCCGAAAAAGAGCCGGAAATCTTCGGCGCCATCAAATTCGGCACCGTGCTGGAAAACGTCGCTTACGACGAACACTACGTCGTCCAGTACGACTACACCCCGCTGACCAGCAACACCCGCGCCAGCTACCCGATCGAATACATCAGCAACGCGCGCATCCCCTGCAAGGCAGGCCAGCCGACCGACGTCGTCTTCCTCACCTGCGACGCCTTCGGCGTCCTGCCGCCGGTGTCCAAACTGAGCCCGGCGCAGGCGATGTACCACTTCATCAGCGGCTACACCGCCAAAGTCGCCGGCACCGAAGTGGGCGTCACCGAACCGGAAGCGACCTTCTCCGCCTGCTTCGGCGCACCGTTCATGGTCTGGCACCCGGCCAAATACGCCGAGCTGCTCGCCGAAAAAATGAAAAAACACAACACCAACGTCTGGCTGATTAACACCGGCTGGGCGGGCGGTGCCTACGGTGTCGGCGAACGCATCAAGCTGAAATACAGCCGCGCCATCATCGACGCCATCAATAGCGGCGAACTGGCGAAAATGCCGACCGAAGCCGACCCGGTCTTCGGCTTTGCCGTCGTCACCGAATGCCCGAATGTGCCTTCAGAAATCCTGAAACCGCGCAATGCCTGGGCAGACAAGGCCGCCTACGACGCGCAGGCGAAAAAACTGGCGAAGATGTTCAACGACAACTTCGAACAATTTGCCGACGGCGCCAGCGCCGAAGTAAAAGCCGCCGCACCGAAAGCGTAAATCCCCGCTTTTTGCGTAAACGAAAGCCACCCGCAAGGGTGGCTTTTTTATCCGCCTGAATCTTTACGGCGACGGATATCGCATGACTGTTCCGTGTGGCATACCAGCACCTTTGTCGGTATGATGCGCGCCTTCTTTTTTCACCCTCTTGGTTCATGAATTATTGGTTGTTTAAGTCCGAGCCGGGCAATTTTTCGCTTGATGATTTGCGCGCCCGCCCGCAGCAGCGCGAGCCGTGGGACGGTGTGCGCAATTTTCAGGCGCGCAATTTTATGCGGCAGATGCGCACCGGCGACCAGGCGTTTTTTTATCATTCCAACGCCAAGCCGTCCGGGATTGTTGGCGTGGTGAAGATTGTCGGCGAGGCGCGCCCCGACCCGACGCAGTTTGACCCGGAAAGCCGTTATTTTGACGCGAAGGCGTCGGTGGACGCGCCGCGCTGGGATTTGGTCATCGTGCAGTTTGTCCGCGCGTTTGCGGCAATGGTGTCGCTCTCGCAATTAAAGGAGGTTCCGGCGCTGGCTGACATGGAGGTGGTGCGCAAGGGCAGCCGTTTGTCGGTGTCGCCGGTGTCGCCCGCCGAGTGGCAGGCGGTGCTGGCGCTGGCCGGGGAGGCAGGTGATGGCAACTGATTATGTGGTGCGGGTCGCGCATTTGTCGTTTGCGCGCGGCAGCCGCAAGATTTTTGATGATGTGAGTTTTGTGATTCCGCGCGGCGAGGTTGTCGCCGTGATGGGGCCTTCCGGCACCGGCAAGACGACGTTGATGCGTCTTTTGTCCGGGCAGTTGCGCCCGGATGCAGGCACGGTCGAGGTGCTGGGCGAGCAGGTGCCGCAGTTGTCGCGTGCGGCGCTGATGCGGCTGCGGCGGCGGATGAGTATGTTGTTCCAGTCCGGCGCGCTGTTTTCGGATATGTCGGTGGCGGAGAATGTCGCGTTTCCGCTGCGTGAAAAGACGCGGCTGGACCGCCGCCTGATTGAGGCGGTGGCGCTGATGAAGTTGCAGCGTGTCGGTCTGCGCGGCGCGGCGGCGCTGATGCCGGCGGAGTTGTCCGGCGGCATGGCGCGGCGGGTGGCGCTGGCGCGAGCGATTGCTTTTGACCCGGAGTTGATGATTTATGACGAGCCGTTTACCGGGCAAGACCCGATTTCCCTCGGCGTGCTGACGCGGCTGGTGCGCGATTTGAATGATGGCCTGCGCATGACCAGTTTTGTGGTGTCGCATGATGTCGCCGAGGTGAGCAAGATTGCCGACCGTGTGCTGCTGTTTTCCGGCGGCAAGCTGATTGCCAACGGCACGCCCGCCGAACTTTATGCGAGTACCGACCCGCTGGTGCATCAGTTTATGCACGCCGAGGCGGACGGCCCGGTGGCGTTTCATTTTCCTGCCGCCGATTATGCGCAGGGTTTGCTGGAGCGGATGCGATGAAGGCGGTTATCAATGGTTTGGCGGCGGTGGGGACGGCGACGGTTGCCTGTCTCGCCGCTTTGGGTAATTTTTCGTTGTTCGCGCTGGCGCTCTTGCGTCATGTGGCGATTTTGTTGCGCAAGCCGCTGCTGACGCTGCGCGCGACGTATGCGGCGGGCGTGTTGTCGCTGCCGATTATTTTGGTCGCCGGGCTGTTCGTCGGCATGGTGCTGTCGTTTCAGGCTTATACGACGATGGTGCGTTTCGGCGCGGAGCAGTCGCTCGGCACGATGGTGGCGCTGTCGCTGTTGCGGGAGCTGGGGCCGGTGGTGAGCGCGCTGCTGTTTGCCGGGCGTGCCGGGTCGGCGATTACCGCCGAAGTCGGGCTGATGAAGACGACCGAGCAGCTCGCGGCGATGGAGATGATGGCGATTGAGCCGGTGGCGCAGGTCGGCGTGCCGCGTTTTTTGGGCGCGCTGTTTGCCCTGCCGCTGCTGACGGTTTTGTTTGTCGCCATTGCCATCATCGGCGCGCATCTGGTCGGGGTGGTGTATCTCGGCCTCGATGACGGTGTTTTTTGGTCGGGAATGCAGAACAGCGTTGATTTTGGCAGCGATGTCGTGCGCGGGATGCTGTTGAAAAGTCTGGTTTTCGGCTGGGTGTGCGCGGCGATTGCCGTGTATCAGGGTTTCAGTTGTCTGCCGACCGCGAGCGGAATGTCGCGGGCAACGACGACGACGGTGGTGATGTCTTCGCTCGCCGTCCTCGGCCTCAATTTTGTTTTGACCGCGATGTTGTTTGGAGGTTGATGTGCAATCGAATCGCAGTATATCCGTCGCCGTGGGGCTGTTTGTCCTGCTGGCGCTCGCCGGGATGGTTTTTTTGGCGTTGCAGGCGAGCAACGCGCGCGGCTTCCGCATGAGCCATCCGTATCAGGTCAATGCCGATTTTGCCGACATTAGCGGCCTGTCGAAAAACGCCAAGGTGACGATGGCCGGCGTGCAAATCGGCAAGGTGAAATCCATCGGCTACGACCAGGAAACCTACAAGGCGAAAGTCGTGCTGGAAATCTCCGGCGAATACGACCGCCTGCCGCTGGACAGCAGCGCCGACATCCTCACCGCAGGCCTGCTCGGCGAAAAATACATCGGCGTCGTCCCCGGCGGCGATCCGGCGATGTTACAAAATGGCGATACCATTCAGTACACCGGTTCGTCTATGGTATTGGAAAAGCTGATTCAGCAATTCGTGACGCAGATGTCCGCCAAGGGCGATGCGTCAAAAACCACAACCCAGGAGTCATCCCCATGAAAAAAATCCTCATGAGCCTCGCGCTCGCGGCCGTATCCGCCGTGACCTTTGCCGCCCAGCCGACCGCCGACGACGCCAAGGCGCTGGTCGAACAACAGGCGAAAACCGTCTTCACCCAGTTGAACGCCAACCAGAGCCGCTACCGCAGCAACCCCGGCGCCTTCAGCGACCTTATCAAAAGCGAAGTATTGCCGTACATGGACTTCGAGCTGATGTCGCAAATCGTCCTTGGCCGCCACTGGCGCGACGCCAGCGCACAACAAAAAGCCGACTTTACCGCCGCCTTCCGCGACCTGCTGGTGCGTGTTTACTCGCGCGGCTGGACGAACTACGCCGGAACCCCGGTTGATGAAGCGGTGAAAATCCTGAGCGCCTCGCCGGTGGACAAATACCAGCGTAGCGACATCCGCATCCAGGTGCGCGACAAAAACGGCAAACAGGCCATCGTCGTCTTCAGCCTGCGCTACAAGGCGGGACAATGGAAAATGTACGACGTCTCCTTTGAAAACGTCTCCATCCTCTCCAGCTACCGCAACAGCTTCGACACCGACATCAACCAGGGCGGGCTTGACAAACTCATCGCCAAAATCAAAACCATGAAAGGCGACGAATGAGCCTCGCCGCCCTCGGAACCCACCACGGCGGGGTGCTACAACTGCACCCCGCCTTAACCATTCCTGCGCTGGACGGCAAACGCCTGCGCGACGAGCCCCTGCCCGACACCCTCGCCATTGACGCAAGCACCCTGCAACAGGCCGACAGCGTCGGCGTTGCCGCGCTGGTCTGGCTCGCCGCCCTCGCCGCACGCCAACAAAAAACACTCAACTGGCAACACCTGCCGCCCGTCCTCACCGAACTCCTCGCCCTCTACGAAATCGACCTGCCCGCCATGAGCCAACCATGCAAGAAGAACTGATCACCGCCCGCATCAAAGCCGTCCTGCCCGACGCCGAAATCAGCCTGCACACCTTCGACGCCACCAGGGTCGCTCTGACCGTTACTGACGATGGGCGGGCCGGCATGCACTGCTTCCGCTCGGGGCGGGTCCTGCCGGTGACGCATCTGCCGCTGGCCGTCTCCGAGATCCGGGCCCTCGGGTTGACTGAGCGCGCCGTGTGGCACAGGCGCTACAGCCCGGGTGCGCGCGTGCGGGCCGTGGCGCCCGGTGTCGGCGAGCCGGTGGTCATCATCTCGAACGGGAGTCGCGACCGGATCCTGACCGCGTCGGGACACACCACTGGGCGCCGGCGCGTGACTGAGGTCGTCGATGCTGCCGGTCTGGGTCTGGGCGAGCTGCGCTACAGTCTTCACGCCGAGGGTTTCTGGCAGGTGCACCGCGATGCTCCCGCCGTCCTGGTGGATCGCGTCGTGCGCGCCGTTATTTCCGCCGGGCCGACGGCGGCGGGCACACGGGTCGGTGACGGCCCTGCGGACCGCGATGCCCTGGCTGGCGTGCGGGTGGTCGAGCTGTACGCCGGCGCCGGCCTGCTCACGGCTCCCCTGGCAGTGCTGGGGGCGAGGGTGCGTTCACTGGAAGGCAGTGAGCAGGCTGTGCGTGATGCGCGCCGGACCCTCCACGACCGTGCGGGAGTTGACCTGCTCGCCGGCGAGGTCACTCCCGCTTCCGTGGAGGAGCTGGGTCGTTTCGATCCCGACGGCGTACCGGGAGCCGACGTCGTCATTCTCGATCCGCCGCGTCGGGGCGCGGGTCGGGCGGTCGTAGAAGCCGTTGCGGCCCTGGGAGCGGGGCGCGTGGTCATGGTGTCCTGCGATCCGGCGGCCGGCGCCCGGGACCTGGGGATCTTCATGGGGTTCGGCTACCGGCCGGTGGCGGTGAGCGCTCTGGACATGTTTCCCCACACCCATCACGTGGAAGTGGTCTGCGTTCTGGAACGGGGCTGAGACCGCCTCCTGCGGGATCCGCGGACGGTTTGGCCGCTTCGACGTCCGGCCAATGCATGCGGACGATCTTGCGTAAAACGGGCGTCTGCGGTGCCGTGCAGCGCAGTATTGACGCGAGATAACGCGGCGGCGGATACCGTGTGCGCCGAGCCGTCGCACGCCCGGGGGATCCGGGGAGATTCGGGGCGACGCAGTCAGCAGAACAGGAGTGACGCCTTGGCCAGCATCGACACCTTCCACTCGCGCGCCACCCTCGACGTGGACGGCCGTTCCTACGAGATCTACCGTCTCAACGTCGTCGACGGTCTGGAGAGACTGCCTTACTCGCTGAAGGTCCTGGCTGAGAACATGCTCCGCACCGAGGATGGGGCCAATGTCACCGCCGATCACGTGCGCGCCCTCGCCGCCTGGGATCCGATGGCCGAGCCCGATACGGAGATCCAGTTCACCCCCGCCCGCGTCATCATGCAGGACTTCACGGGCGTGCCCTGCATCGTGGACCTGGCCACCATGCGCGAGGCCGTGGCCGACCTGGGGGGAGACCCCGAGGTCATCAACCCTCTGGCGCCTGCGGAGATGGTCATCGACCACTCCGTGCAGATCGACTCCTTCGGCCTGCCCTCCTCCTTGGAGCGCAACAAGGAGCGCGAGTACGAGCGCAACGCCGAGCGCTACCAATTCCTGCGCTGGGGTCAGGGAGCCCTGTCGAACTTCCGGGTGGTGCCCCCCGGCACCGGTATTGTTCACCAGGTCAACATCGAGTATTTGGCGCGCACCGTGTTCACTCGGGAGACGACCGGCGCCGATGGAAGGGCCATCACCCAGGCCTACCCGGACACGTGCGTGGGCACCGACTCCCACACCACCATGGTCAACGGCCTGGGCGTGCTGGGGTGGGGCGTGGGCGGCATCGAGGCCGAGGCGGCCATGCTCGGCCAGAGCGTGTCCATGCTCATCCCGCGCGTTGTGGGCTTCAGGCTCACCGGTTCCATCCCCGCCGGCGCCACCGCCACCGACGTTGTTCTCACGATCACCCAGATGCTGCGCGAGCACGGCGTGGTGGGCAAGTTCGTCGAGTTCTACGGCGAGGGGGTGGCGGAGGTTCCGCTGGCCAACCGGGCGACCATCGGCAACATGAGTCCCGAGTTCGGCTCCACCGCCGCCATCTTCCCCATCGACAAGGTGACCCTGGATTATCTGCGGCTCACCGGCCGCAGTGAGGAGCGCATCCGGCTAATCGAGGAGTACACCAAGGCGCAGGGCATGTGGCACGACCCGTCGCGCCAGCCGGTGTTCTCCGAATACCTTGAGCTCGACCTGTCCACCGTGGTGCCATCCATCGCCGGCCCCAAGCGCCCCCAGGACCGTATCGAGTTGTCCCGCTCCAAGGAATCCTTTGAGCGGACCCTGCCGGCCTACGCCGCTCAGGCCCACAAGCCCACCCCGGTGACCATGGCGGACGGCACGCTCACCGAGCTCGACCACGGGCACGTGGCCATCGCCTCGATCACCTCGTGCACCAACACCTCCAACCCGAGTGTCATGGTCGCCGCCGGCCTGCTGGCCCGCAACGCGGTGGCTCGCGGCCTGCGGAGCAAGCCGTGGGTCAAGACCTCCACGGCGCCCGGATCCCAGG
>ERZ772924.335-NODE-335-length-23307-cov-11.451660_pt1 | contig 23307 bp, 20 predicted proteins | sample MGYA00512116_ERZ772924 | MGnify/ENA primary metagenome ERZ772924 (study PRJEB29015, sample SAMEA2737920) | human oral metagenome | biome: human oral; feature: human-associated habitat; material: dental | place: China | collected 2134 ...
CCCGGGCTCAGACCCGGGCGGCTCGGGCTCAGACCCGGGCTCAGGTCCAGACCCACCGGGCCCGGGCGGCCTGGAGGGACGCGATGATAAAGGGCTGAAAGCCCGCTGAAAATAGCTCGCCGAATTGGTTCAACACGGTTGAGACGCTTAGTCATTAAGTGTTTCCCGGGTTGATATATGACCCAATTCCGGTTTGAGCCAATTTCGGCGGGCTATTTTCTTTGGTGAGATTTTTTGTTAAGTTATTTATTTTACTTTGAAATTTTATAGATTTTACGAGAAATTGCGAAAAAGTATTGACATTACTGCTCTAGTATGATATTATATATCAAGCTTTTGTTGACAAGTCGAGCAAATCCTTGTCCAAAAGAGTTTTTTGATAAGCGAGGCCCACCGGGCGAGATGCGTGTTCGAGATTCAATCGCGAGCAAGCATCTCGCACGGTGGCACAGATGACCACCCTTTGTCGCGAGAACAATCGTTCTAGGAGGAGCGATGTTTGACGAGAGCTACGTATTCGAAGTCCTCACCCGAGGAGTTCGCCAGGCGCTGAATGTGCCTGGCACCCTTGTCGTCATTGAGTTCCCTAAGCTCAATGCGTCTGTCGAGATCACTCTTGACCAGGAAGACAGGAAGGATCCTGTCTTCCTCGGAGCCGCTGTTGGTCTCATGGCCAACGACCTCCGAAAGTACACCGAGGGGCTTAAGCCCCGATTTGGCACCACAATCAAGCCCCTCGCTAGCATCAGGATCCGAGGCGAGGAGGAGAACAACAGCTGACGCCGCCCCGGCGCGAGATTTTCCCCAATTTCTCGCGCCGGGGCCGCCCGCCTCGCTTATCACTTTCCCTTGATTGATTTATTAAAAACACCCGGTTAGTTAGCCGGGTGTTTTGCTGGCTCGAATTTCGTTCGAACATCTATTCGGTCACGGCGATGATGCCTTCTAGCGCGTAGGCGGTGTCCTGCCAGCGCTCCACTGCGATGCAGTCGATGCCGAGATTTTTGACTGGGAAGTCGTTGCCGCCTTCTTCTATTTTGTCGCCAAAGAACAAAATTTCCTCTTTACTCGCGCCGGTGGCTTCCATCAACTTTTTCATGCCGTAGGCTTTATCGACGCCGATTTTGGTGATGTCGACGCTAGTGGTGCCACCCAGGCGTACTTCGAACTCTGGCAATTTGGCGGCGACATCGTCGCACATTTGCTTGCGGACTGCTTTGTTGGCTTCCGCCCAAGCGTATTTTTTCTCGGGTGAGGCCTGCTGGCCTAGCGCCGAATACGTCACCTGACTCAAGCGGTCTTCGATAATCTCACCGTCGGGATTTGCTTCCCACAGATCAAATTTGCGCGCCGATTCTTCCAGAGCCTGAGCGATTTTCTGCTTTTGCTCGTCGGTGAAATCCTCTTTATAATGCGTTTGCCACTCGTTCGCATCGACGTTAAATGTATAATAACGCGTGCCGCACGTCGGCATCATGTGAAACCGCGCTAGCAGCTCCGGTGAAACATTCATCTGGTCGATGACCTGCTTTTGAAATTGCTCAAATTTGCCACCAGAAATGACGCAAACTTGATAATTTTCCAGCAATTTAGCGAGCAAACCTGCCATGCGCGGCGAAATCGCCGATTTACTAACCGCCAGCGTGTCGTCCAAGTCAAAACCGATAATTTTTTTCATGATTTCCTCCTATTCCAATTATTTCACCAGCAAGAAGTCATTCTTGCCCTTTTTGATTAAGCTAATCTCGGTTAGCGGCATATCGCCGGCAATCTTCGCACCGTTGACGCTAATCGCGTTATTCTGGATCAGCCGGCGCGCTTCGCCGTTGCTAGCGCACAAGCCAGCAGCGACCAGCGCTGCCACGACCGTCGTCTCGAGATCAACCGTCGGGATTTCGTTTGCCAAAGCGTTCAAATCGTCGCTGTTAAGCGCCGCAATATCGCCGCCGCCAAACAACGCAGCCGTTACCCGCTCGACACTCTCGCGGCGCTGGCGGCCGTGCACCAAGTCAGTAACTTCGCGCGCTAAGGTTTTTTGCAAAGCGCGCTCACCTGGACTGGCTCGATGATTGTCGATCAGCGCTTCGACGGTTTCGCGGTCGAGCAGTGTGTAGATTTTGATGAGATCCTCGCTGGTGTCATCATCGCAATTGAGCCAGAATTGGTAGAATTTGTACGGACTGGTCATCTCGGGGTCGAGCCAGATGGCGCCACCCTCGGACTTGCCGAATTTGACGCCAGTTTGCTTGTTGATAACTAGCGGCGCGGTCAAAACGTGCGCTTCGCTGCTCTCGAGCTTGCGAATCAGCGACACGCCAATGATGCTATTGCCCCACTGGTCGGCGCCAGCTAGCTGCAAAGTGGCGCCCTTTTCACGGTACAAATGCAAGAAGTCGTAGCCTTGAATCAGGGCGTAACTAAACTCACCGTAGCTAATACCAGCGCCGCCCTCGCCGATACGCTGCTGCACGAATTCGCGGTCGAGCAGCTGCGTCATGCTAATATGTTTGCCGATTTTGTGCAAGAAATCAATGTAATTAATCTGCGAGAACCAGTCGGCATTATCAACAATTTCAAAATCCTGGCCGCGGAAAATTTGGCGGAATTGCGCCGCCAGACCTTCAACATTGCGCGCCACTGTTTCGGCATTGCGCAGGTCGCGCTCTTGCTTTTTACCATCGGGGTCGCCAATCATGCCGGTAGCGCCGCCGACTAGCAGCAGCGGTTTGTAGCCGTGATCGATAAAGTGCCGGCACAACATCATCGCTGCTAGATTACCGATAGTCATGCTCGGCGCGCTAGGGTCAACGCCAAAATAGAACGTTCGCGGCTCGTTTATATCTTTGACATCAGCGAACGTCGTCTGGTTGATGAGTCCGCGCCACGTTAGTTCTTCTGCTAGCGTCATCTGAAACCTTTCTTTATTTAATAGTGAGATAGTAACATATTTGCAAATTATCGGCAAAAGCACTAGCCGTCGTGATGCGAACAGTGCTATAATGGTGGAAATATTGCTTATGGGAAGAGTGAAAGTGGGAAACAAGAAACGAAAAGTAGCTGGCGGTGTCAGCGCTTATGCTAATTTAGCCAATAAACGCCGAGTCAAGAAAGACGCGCGAGCGCGCAAAAAAGCCGAATATCTGGCAACTTTGCCGAAACATCCGGTCAAGCGGCTGCTCTACCGCTTGCATCCGAAGCGCCTGGCCAAATACTGGTTTAGCCGCGATGGCGCGATAATGGCGCTGAAAGTTGTCGGTATCGCTTTGCTGCTAATCGTCATCGGCATAGCTTCGCTATTCGCCTATTTCCGCAAAGATCTCGACAAAATCAACCCTGATACCCTAGCACAGCGCGTCAAAACGACTGTCACCAAATATTACGACCGCAACGACAAGCTGCTCTGGGAAGACAAAGGCACTGGCGATTATACGTTAGTGGTCGACGCCAAAACCATCGCGCCATGCATGGGCAAAGCGACCATAGCGATTGAGGACAAAGATTTTTATAAGCACGGCGGCATCAGCGCTAGCGGTATTGCTCGCGCCTTTATCAGCAACTCGCAGGGCAACGCCGTGCAGGGCGGCTCGACGCTAACGCAGCAGCTGGTCAAGAAAGTGTTCTTTACTAAGGACGAAGCTATGCAGCGGGGCTTGTCGGGTATTCCGCGCAAAATCAAAGAGATGATTCTAGCCATCGAGGTCGAACGAATGTACAGCAAAGACCAAATCCTCGGTTTGTACCTCAACGAATCGCCGTACGGCGGCCGGCGCAACGGCGTCGAATCGGCCGCGCAAACTTACTTCGGCAAATCATCCAAAGATTTAACCTTGCCAGAATGTTCGCTGCTAGCCGCTATCCCGAACAACCCGTCGCTTTACAACCCGTACAATACCTATGGCCGCAAAGCGCTTGTCGAACGCCAGCACAAAGTACTGGACGACATGGTGTCGATGAATTACATATCCAAACAAGAGGCAGCGGCAGCCAAGAAAGTCGACATTATGGATACCATCAAACCGCTGGCCGACCAATACGCCAACGTCAAGGCGCCGCACTTCGTCCAAATGGTCAAGAAACAGCTAGAGGAAGAGCTTGGCAAGACTATCGTCGGCGAAGGCGGTTTATCGGTCAAGACAACACTCGACCTCGACGCGCAAACAACCCTAGAAACCAATATAGCCAAATTATTTAACGGCGAGATTACCGATGGTAACTGCGGTTATCGCAACTGCTCGCAGTTTGCTGGCTTCTCAAACGGCGCAGCAGCCATCGAAGACACCAAGACTGGCCAGCTTATCGCCCTAGTCGGCAGCCGCGACTTTAATTACGCTGGCTTCGGGCAGGACAATGCAGCCACCGCTTTCATTCAGCCGGGTTCGTCGATCAAGCCGCTTGTTTACGCCCGCTTATTTAGCAACCAAGGCGGCAATAACGCCAATTACGGCAGCGGCTCGATCCTAGCCGACTCCAAGACAACTTTCCCAGGCAATTATAGTCCGAACAACGCCGACAACAAATTCCAAGGCAATATCACATTGCGTCAAGCTCTAGCTCGCTCGCGCAATATCCCGGCGATCAAAGCTATGGCCATCAACGAGAAGAACAACAGCGGCAGCACCTGGTCGCTGATACGCTCCGCCGGCGATTTGCAGTACTGCACGCAAGGCGCCGACGCGCAAGCTGGCCTATCGAGCGCTATCGGCGGCTGCGGCACGCGCTTGGTTGACCACGTTAACGCTTTCGCGACACTAGGACGAATGGGCACTTATAAACCGCAGACGACTATCCTGAAGGTTGCCAACAGCAACGGCCAAACGCTCAAACAGTACAAAGAATCTAGCAAGCAAGTCATTGACCAGCAAGCAGCTTACATCGTTAGCGACATCCTTGGCGACGGCAAGGCGCGCGCTGGATTGGCGGGCCGCGACTACCTAGTCAACCTCGGCCGCGCCGGCGTCAAAGCAGCCGTCAAGACTGGTACCAGCAACAGCGAGATTAACGGCAAGGTTAGCGCTAAAGATATCTGGGCTGCCGGCTACACGCCGAACCTGTCGATGGCAGTGTGGCTAGGCAATTCCGACACCTCGCCGCTGCGCAATGGTAACTCGCTGATTCCGGCTATGTTCTTCGACCGTACGATGGCCGATATCTCCAAGATGTATGCCGACCAAGGTAAACTAAAATTAAGCGACTGGTATGCTGCGCCGAGCGGTATCCAGACAATCAAGGGCGAGATTTATCCGTCATATTACAACAAGGCCAGCGCTGCTACTAATGCCAAGATGACTTTCGACCGCGTCTCGAAAAAGAAAGCTACGTCCTGTACTCCCGAAGCTGCCAAGATTGAAATCGATGTCATGAAAATGGCTGATCCAATCACCAGAAAAGAGATAATCACGCCTAACGACTCTAGCTACGATGCTGAGAAAGAGGATGACGCACACAAGTGCGACGATCCGAAGCCGAATGTTACGTTAACGGTGACTAGCGGCGGCGTATCCATCGTCTATACCAGCGGCCGTTATAAACTGCAAAACATCGAATTATTATCTGGCAGCACCGTTGTCGCCAGCAAGCAAGTCGACAGCAGCGGCATCTGGAATATTCACAAAGGTAACCTGTCAGCAGCCAGTAGCGGCACGCTAACCGCCAAAATTACCGACACTGGCTACTACACGGCGACTAGTAGCGCCAGCTACAATCCAAACAGTAGCAGCGATGACGACGATTAAACCCGCTTCGTATCGCAGTAGTTTGTCGCCAATACCCAGCAAAATAGCACGCTCCTAGTAGCGTGCTATTTGTATATCGTGCTGGCGATTTTATTGGTTATTGACTAGATCGATCAAGTCGCTCTCGTGGTCTGGGCGGCGGCGAGCACTCTGGCGACGGGTTGCTGGGGCAGCTGGCTTCGACTGCAGTTTTGTTTTCGGCGAATTAGCTTTTTTGCTGGCTGGTTTAGCTTGAGTTTTGGTCTCGCCTGATGCCTTTGCCTTGACCAAATCACGATTGCTAGCGCTGCCAGCTGATGACTGGCTGCGGGCGCGGCCGGCAGAACGCTGCTTGGCGCTAGCAGTACTTTTCGCGGGCGTTTTTGATACTGCTGCGGCTGCGATTTTTGCCGTTTTTTGAGTTTTGCCCGCAGCTTTGGCGGTCGATTTGAGAGGTTTGTTAGTAGTCTCTATTTTCTTAGCAAAGATCATCCGGCCGGCTGCGGTCTGCAAATTACGGATAATTTCGACATTTAACGTCTGACCTATCTGAGCGCTCGCCTGCTCGACGACAACCATTGTGCCGTCTGGTAGGTAGCCCACGCCCTGATGCGCGTCCTGCCCCTTCTGAATAAGCTCTAATGTGATTTTCTCGCCAGGTAGATGCTCCATCCGGATGCTCTGCGCTAATTCGTTAAGGTTTAGCACTTCGGTACCCTCGACGGCGGCAACCTTGTTTAGATTGTAATCTAGCGTCATGATCACTGCGCCGTGCCGCTTGGCTAGCTTGAGCAGGCGGTCGTCAACACCTTCGCGAGCGTGGCTACCGTCCTGCAGTAATTCAACGTTGACACGCTCCATAGCTTGCAGCTCGGTGACCACATCAAGCCCATAGCGAGCACGAGCACGTTTATCAGCATCGGCGTGGTCAGCTAGAAACTGCAGTTCGCCGATAACCGAGCGTGGAATCACCAGCGTACCGCCGATAAAGCCAGTTTGCGCTACCGGTACAATTCGCCCGTCCATCAGCACCGAGGTATCTACCAAGATAGCCCGATCTTTTGATTTGATGGAGTTTTTGGGCAAGCGCGCTAATAAGTACGACACCTCACCCAAAATAAGCAGCGTTACCGCCAATAATATTAAGTCTTTGGTTTGCATATTTTCCTTTCTTTTCGCCTTGATTAGCTACTAGCTACTTGAGATAGCCGATCAAAGCTTGGCGTAAATCTTTAACGCCTTTTACAAATGAATTCTTTTTGCCAGAGGTTGCTGGCGCAATCGCATGGGTGAAACCGAGTTTTTTGGCTTCGTTCAGGCGCTTATCGGCGCCTTGTGCCGAGCGAATCTCGCCACCTAAGCCCACTTCGCCGAATACCACCAGGCCATCGTCGAGTTTACGCCCAGCCGCGGCGCTAGCAATCGCCATCGCTACCGCCAAGTCTGCTGCCCGGTCGGCAAGCTTCAAACCGCCAACTACATTCACATAAATATCTTTATCGGATAAATTCAATTTGGTGCGCTTCTCTAGCACCGCGATGAGCAGATTGAGGCGGTTGAGATCGAAACCGCTGGCTGTTCTCTTAGGATACCCGAAATTAGTCGAATTGACAAGAGCCTGGATCTCAACGAGAATCGGGCGATTGCCTTCAAGCGTCGCCAATACCACTGAACCATCGGCGTTTTGGCGCTCAGCTAATAGCGCGGCTGACGGATTTTCGACGACCCGCAAACCCTTATCGTTCATCTCGAAAATTGCCGCTTCGCTAGTCGAGCCGTAGCGATTCTTGACAGCGCGCACTACTTTGAAGCCGCCATAACGGTCGCCTTCAAATTGCAGAACTACGTCGACGAGATGCTCGAGAACTTTCGGGCCGGCGATTGAGCCTTCCTTGGTGACGTGCCCAACCAAAATCACTGCCGCGCCCGACGCCTTGGCAGCACGGATAATAACGTTGCTCGAGTTGGTAATCTGGCTAACGGTACCTGGCGCGCTGGCGATTTCCTCGAGGCTAAGCGTCTGAATACTGTCGATAATCACCAATTTATATTGGCCGCTGCGAATTGTCGCTGCGATGTCGTCGGCGCTAGTGCTAGCGACAAATTGCAGATCATCGCCAGAAGTCGCACCGAGGCGAGTAGCGCGGAGCTTAACCTGAGAAGCGCTTTCCTCGCCGCTGACGTAAAGTACGGCATGCTGCTCAGAAACGTGTGCCGCTACCTGCATTAACAGCGTCGATTTGCCAATTCCCGGCTGCCCCGCTAACAGTATTACACCTGCTGGCAGAATGCCGCCGCCTAGCACTGCGTCGAGGTCAGCAATACCGGTAGGCAGGCGTTTCACTGAATCCTCGGCAGCGATTGAACGCATCGATTGCGGCTTTAGGATTTTACCGCGCGAATGGCTGCGCGCTACCGCCGAAGCACCCTTAGTCTCGACTACTTGTTCGACGAGCGTGTTCCATTCGCCGCAATTCTCGCACTTGCCAGTCCATTTCGGATAGCTGGCGCCGCAATTTTGGCAGACGAAATTACTGCGCGCTTTGGCCACTATTTACTCCGGCCGGCGCGGCTACGCCGTTGATGCTTTGATTGAGCTGATCGGCTTTAACGGCTAAGCTTTTGAGAGTTGCCACATCGTCATTGTAAGCTTTAATCCGCGAATTGAGCGAACCCTGCCGAGCATTAATAGCGCTAATTCGCTGCTGCAGCGCCGAACGCGCCACCGCGAAATCAGCTTGCGAGCTAAATTCGCCGCTCCTGGCCCGTTCATTAAAACTGTTAATATCAGCGTTAATTTGCGATAAATCGGACTGATAAGCTTCGATGTCTTGCTTGATTTGCTTGGCAGATGACTGCAGTTTGGATTGCAGCGCTTCAGCCCGGGCGTTGACTCGAGTAAATACCGCCGTGTAAGCTTGGTTTTTGGCGACAATTGACGCTCGATCAGTGAAATAACGCGCATAATATTGTTCAAGGTCAGAGTCGAGCTCGCCAATCGTGGTACCGATAATCGAATGTAGCTCATCTAGCTCGGCGCCTGGCTCGGCCTCGCGGTAGTATTCCATAGCTTTGGCAATTTCCGGTTCATTTTTGACCTTTTGATAAGCCTTTTTGATCATAGCGTCAACCCTAGGCCGCTCGAAGATATTCAGCCGCGCATACTGGGCGTGCAACAATTCGTGCGCCGCCGTTACCTCTTTGGCGCCAGCTAATTCGGCATTTTCGACGTCAAACAGATAAATCCGATCACCATAATAGCAACCCAAAATTGCTGCGGTACGTTCGGTACTTTTACAATGAGCATTGAACTGGTCGCTGGCCTCGATAGCTGGCTGAGTTGCTCGGAAAGTGCGCTGCGCCGTCGGAGTCAGCTTGATTGAATCTTCAACCGCGGCAACAGCTGCAGGTGGCGTGAAAGTCGACGCTCGATAAGTATCAAAGGCTGTCTGCCCGTAGAAAAAACCGCCAGCAGCAATACTTATCACTGCCATCAAAGCGATGATTTTCGAGACAATACTACGTCTGGCTGTCAGTTTCGCTGCGCCGTTCAATCGCTATCGCTCCTTTCTTGATCCCTACTTCTAGGATATCACCTTTAGCATAGGCGCCGTCAAGTACTTGCTCAGCAATAGCATGCTCAACCTCGTCCTCGATGACGCGGCGCAGCGGACGGGCACCGTATTTAATGCTGTGACCCTTGTCGATAAGGAATTTTTTGGCACTAGGTTTAATCGTAAGGGCCAGGCCTTTGCGCACCAAACGCTGGCGCAGCTCGCCGATCAGCAGGTCGAAGATCTTGCCGACCTCGGCGCGAGTCAACGCTCGGAAAGTGATAATCCCGTCAAAGCGATTAATCAGCTCGGGGCGCATAAACTTATCGAGAGCATCGCGAGCAAATTTAGCGTTGCGGAGGTGCAAATCGTCAATTTCGCTGCTTTTGTCGCGGCTAGAGTGAAAGCCGAGTTCCGACTCTTTGGTCATCTTGTCGGCGCCGAGATTGCTAGTCAAGATGATAATCGTATTACGAAAGCTAACTTCGCGCCCCTTAGCATCAGTCATCGTCCCATCTTCCAGTAGCTGCAGCAGCAGGTTGAATACGTCTGGATGCGCCTTTTCAATTTCGTCAAAAAGCACCACGCTGTACGGCTGGCGGCGAACTTTGTCAGTCAATTTACCGCCGTCCTCGTAACCAACATAACCAGCTGGCGCCCCGAGCAGCCGCGATGTATTGTGCTTCTCGCCAAATTCGCTCATGTCGATTTTGATAAGCGCTTCTTCGCTGCCGAAAACTTCTCGCGCCAGCACTTTAGCTAATTGCGTTTTGCCGACACCAGTTGGTCCCATGAAGACGAAACTGCCAATCGGTCGCTGGCTGCTAGCCACACCGCTGCGGCTGCGGCGGATTGCCCGCGCTACTTTACCGATAGCCTCGCGCTGGCCAATGACGTACTTGCCGAGATGCTTTTCGAGCTGGCGCAGCAACTTCGCTTCGCTAGTCTGGACTTTTTCGACTGGAATATTGGTCATCACAGCGATAGCATGCGCCACATCGTCATCGGTCAGTTGGATAGCGCGGCGGCCTTTTTGGGCAGCAACTTCTGTCTCGAGTTTTTTACTAATCTGGCTAATGCGCTGTTTGTACATAGCAGCTCGCTGATAATCTTCGTGCAAGACAGCGTCCTCCATGCGCTCATTGAGATGCTTGAGTTCTTTGAGATATTCGCGCTCGCGGCTCGGACGATGGCCCCGCTTGACGCGAACTCGGGCAGCCGCCTCGTCGAGCACGTCAATTGCTTTATCGGGCATGAAACGGTCGCTGACGTAGCGGTCGCTCATATATACTGCTGACTCAATCACTTCGTCGGTGATTTTGACGCCATGATGCTTTTCGTAATAATTTTTAAGACCTTTCAAAATAGCGATTGTCTGCGCCATAGTTGGCTCTTTGACGACGATTGTCTGGAAGCGCCGTTCTAGCGCCGTGTCTTTCTCGATATGCTTGCGATATTCATCGAGAGTCGTCGCGCCAATCATGTGCAGCTCGCCGCGCGCCAACGCCGGCTTGAGGATATTAGCCGCATCCATCGAACCTTCCGAGGCGCCAGCGCCAACAAGCAGGTGCAATTCATCAATAAAAAGAATTATGTTACCTTGTTTTTTCACTTCAGCGATTACCTTTTTCAGCCGATCCTCGAATTCGCCGCGATATTTGGTACCGGCAATCATCGCCGCCATATCTAACATAATCACGCGGCGATCCAACAAATGGCCCGGTACGTCCTCGCGGACGATCCGCTGCGCCAGCCCCTCAACGATGGCGGTTTTGCCAACGCCTGGGTCGCCAATCAGTACTGGATTGTTCTTGGTACGGCGGCTAAGGATAGTAATCATTCGCTCTAGCTCTTTGTCACGGCCAATCATCGGGTCAAGCTCGCCGTTGGCTGCCCGAGCTGTTAAATCCACACCAAAGGCGCTAAGCGCCCCGCCGCGCGTATTACCGCGGCGCCGCGGCTCGGTAGCAATATCGCCATGTTCGCCGCGATTCTCTTCAAACGACTTCTCGAGTTCGCTGATTATCATATCGACATTGATGCCCATCTCGCGCAGCAGCGCTGTCGCTCGGGCGTTACCTTGGCGCAAAACACTGTACAGAATGTGCTCTGTACCGAGATAATCATGGCCGTACTCGCGCGCCGCTTCCCATGCCATGCGCAATGTCAACAAGGCCGTATCGCTAAGGCCCACCATGCCGGTGCTAGTAACCACTCGCGACGGTTTGATATCTAGGATCATTTCAGCTTGTTGCAAGGTTACGCCAGCGTCAGTCAATACTTGCGCCGCCGAGCTCGACCCTTGCGCCAAAACGCCGAGCAGCAAGTGCTCCGTCCCAATGTAATTACTGCCGTTACCGCGAGCAATCGCGTCAGCATGCTGGACGCTAGCGCGCGCGTTATCGGTCAATCGCGAAATAAAATCTGCAAAGTCTTCTGGCATCATCAGTTCTCCGTTCTGAGCGTATTGCCCATTACAGCCAATTATACATAACAAATTAGCACTCGTCAAGGCAGAGTGCTAATTTGCAAAAAGCGGCTGCGGGTTTTAATCTTGATTTTCGATAGCGCTAAACAAATCTTCCTCGACGTTCTTGCGCGGTTTTTTCTCGGCTGATTTTGGCGCTGTGGTCTCTATATTTAATTCGTAGCCAGTCAGGCGGCTCGCCAAACGCACATTTTGCCCGCCGCGGCCGATAGCGATTGATTGCTGGTCTTCAGTAACGTAAACATTGGCGGTTTTTTTGTCCTTATCAATCTCGACCTTGATGATTTCAGCTGGGCTAAGCGCGTTGCGAATATACGTATCCATATTATCATCATAAGTAACGATATCGATTTTCTCTTGGTCGCCGATTTCGCTCATCACCGCATTGACGCGCGCACCGTGACCGCCGACGAACGTTCCGACCGGATCAACGCCTGGCACCGTGCTAGCAACCGCAAGTTTGGTGCGGCGACCAGCTTCGCGAGCGATACCTTTGATTTCGACAGCGCCAGTTTCCATCTCGGGTACTTCTTGGCGGAAGAGATATTCGATAAAGTCCTCGCTGCCGCGGCTGAGAATCAGCTGCGGGCCGCGGCCTTCGCGTTCGATGTCTTTGATTAATACTTTGATCCGCGAGCCAATTTTGTAAAACTCGCCTTGAATCTGCTCGCTCTGCGGGATAATACCAGTAGCCTTGCCTAACTCGACACGCACCACGCGCGGCTCGACACGCTGCACCATACCGGTAACGACCGTACCGATTTTGTCTTCGAACTCTGCCAGAACGACTTCGCGCTCGGCTTCGCGCAGGCGCTGCATGACGACCTGCTTGGCGGTCTGGGCGGCCACCCGGCCAAAGGACTTAACTTCATGAGCTTCCTCGATAGTATCCCCTAGCTGAGCCTCCGGCTTCTCTGCCCGAGCATCCGCCAAGCTGATTTCGGTGGCCGGATTGACGACATCCTCGACGACTTCGCGCTGGACAAACACCTTGGCGGTGCCGTCATTAATATTAAGTTCAGCGCGCACATTTTGCTCGCGCTCGCCGTTATCGCGGCGCCAGGCAGCAGCAATCGCCTGCTCGATTACGTTTAGTACAGTTTCTTCGGGCAACGCCTTTTCATCAGCAATCGCCCGCACAGCTAGCGTCAACTGCTTGATATTCAAATCTTCCATATAATTCCTTTCTTTTAGTTCCAATACGAAAACAACCGACCTGCCGGCCGGATGAGTACGTACTTAATATAACATGCGGGAGCTGGCGTCGTCAAGGCTAGCAGTGCAATACAAAAATATTTCACAAAGAGTTGAGTTGGGGGCGGGACGGCGAAATAAATCGCACATCCCGCCCCGCACCTCATGCGTCGTCTGGGCTCTCTGGGGGATACCCCTCACGGGGGCCCCAGGCCTGCTCGGGGAGATCCAATCGTGCCTCAGAAATCTTCTGCGTATGCGCTCTTCGGACCCACAACCTGGAGGTCCAGGCCACAATCCTGAGCCTGTACTCTGCGGCGGCGAGTATCGCCGCCACCGTGTAGGCAACCAGCGCCGCCCAAGCAGCTATTTCGTAACTCTCATAAACGCCATCCTGGTGAATGGCTGCGGAGTACGTATACACGATAGTAAATATCACCCCTAGGAGTGATGCGTGCATATACCCTACCCTCCGCTGCCGCCACAGGGAGGCGGTGAGAAGGATAGACAAGACCAATGACGAAAGGCTGGCCACGATATCGAGCATGATCATACCTCCTTGATATAATTGAGGTGCGGCCTATCCAGACCACTACCTCGGACGCACACGGTCTCTCCGCACGCATCAGGCAGCCTTTATCTGAAAGGCTAATTATAATTATACTATACTTACTGAGCATCGTCAATGTTTTTCAACATACTTCATGCTTTTGGCAAAAATTACACTTTGCTACCAGGGAGCAAATGATATACTAGACCTTATGAACCAACCCCTTGTTTTTAGGATTACCCATCGCCTCCCCGGCACCTTGGCGCGCGCTGGTACGATTGAAACGCCGCACGGCACGATTCAAACGCCAGCTTTCATCGTTGGCGGCACTAAAGCAACCGTCAAGGCGCTGACTGTCGAACAAGTCAAAGCCTGCGGCGGGCAATCAATTTTGGCCAATACTTATCATTTGATGCAGCGGCCAGGCGCCGAAATCATTCATAAAGCTGGCGGCCTGGGTAAGTTTATGAATTACGACGGGCCGACTTTCACTGATAGCGGCGGCTTTCAGATATTCAGCCTGGGAATTGCTTACAAAAAAGGCATTGATGCCGTCGCTCACACCCAAAAAGGCAACGCTGCGCAAGCGGTCAAGTCTGCTAATCAGCTAGCCAAAGTTACCGACCAAGGCGCGCAATTTCGGTCGCATCTGGATGGCAAATATATAATGATGACGCCAGAATCATCAATGGAGCTGCAGCACGCCATCGGCGCTGACATTCATATGGCTTTCGACGAGCTGACTGCACCGCTAGCGTCGCACGGCACAATCGTAAAGGCAATGCAGCGAACGCACGCTTGGGCGGAACGCTGCTTAGTTCGCCACGATGAACTAAACGCCGAACATCTAGCGCGCGGCGAGAACCCGCAAGCTCTCTACGGCGTAGTTCAGGGCGCCCGCGACGAAACACTGCGCCGCCAATCGGCCAATTTCCTGGGCGAGCGCAACTTCGACGGCTACGGCATCGGCGGCGTTTTCCAGCCTGGCGAAATCGCCGACGTAGTCCGCTGGGTCTGCGAGACTTTGCCCGAGGATAAGCCGCGCCACCTATTAGGCTTAGGTTCGCAGCCGGCCGATTTGTTTCTCGGCGTCGAATATGGCATCGATACTTTCGATTGCGTCGCGCCGACTCGCCAAGCCCGCAACGGCGCTCTGTATACCTTTGATGGCCGCATCAACATCAGTAATGCTCGCTTTCGCGAGGACTTCGCGCCAGTCGACCCTGAGTGCGACTGTTATACTTGTCAGCATCATACGCGCGCTTACATTAATCATCTGTTTCGCGCTGATGAAATTCTCGGTGCTACGCTCGCCAGTATTCACAATGAACGCTTTGTAGTGCGCACTGTCGAACAGATCCGCGCCTCGCTGCTAGACGGCACATTTTTTGATTTCAAACAGTCGTTCCTGGCTCGCTACTACGGCGATAATTTACCAATCGGCGTCACATTATAAAACAAAACCGCGTCAAAATCTAACGCCAGGATAAACCAAGCAACTAATTCACCAGATATTTCGCTGGCTGCTCGAACGTATCCAATTTCTCATGCTTTTTCACGCGGGCAATCAAATGCATAGTCAGCGGCGAGACCATAATCTCTACTGCCATCTTGATCAAAAACACCGTGATGATAAGCTGCCAAAAGCTGGTCGTCGGCATAGTACCGACAAAAGCAATCGTCGAGAAGATCACCGTATCTAGCGCGTTACCAGCCAATGAACTGCCAATCATCCGCCGCCACAAACCGCGGCCGCGGCTAGCAACTTTCATCCGCCCCATTACGTAAGCATTCATGATCTCGCCGACGAACAGCGCCGTTACCGAACCGATAGCCAACCGCCAAACCACGCCTAACGTCGATTCAAACGCCGTTTGCCCCGTCCAGCTACTATCTGCCGGCAATAATTGCACTACCCAAAAAGTCAACGTCATCAGCATCAAAGCTGCCACGCCGTTATAAATCAGCCGACGCATCCGGCGATAACCATAAACCTCAGTGATTATATCACCCACGATATACGCTAGCGGAAACAAAACCGTGCCAGCATCAAAAGTCAGCCAGCCAACAGATACAATTTTGACGCTGACAATATTACTAACCAATAGTGTCGTTACAAAAAGTACCGCAAATATATCATAGAGAGAATACTGGTGTTGTCTTATCATATCTTATGATTATATCACGCCGGCAAGCGCTGCTCCGGACAGCTCGCCAAGATCCGCTCCATAGCCGTGCGTTCCGGCGGCGTCACCCACAGCGAGTATTTTTTCTTGACGGCAATCTGGCGGGCGATGTACTGGCAGCGAAACGGTTTATTTGACGGCAGCCAAGTCGCCGCATCGCCGTCGCCCTTCTGCTGGTTGGCTGGTCCGTCGACAGCTAGCAGCTCGAGCGGGTCGTTAGCCAGACTGATTCGCTGTTCGCTAGATAGCTGCTGAGCACCAGTCTGCCAAGCATTGCTCAGCGCTACTACGTGGTCAATCTGCACAGCGCCGCTAGAATTAGCACCGCGCTTGAAAGCGATCCGCTGCCCAGTGTACGGGTCGCTAAGAGCGCCAGCCTGTACTTTGCAGTTGTCATCGCCCAGGACAGCGTTTGCCAAGTCGCGCCGCAAGATAACATTGCGAGTATCGCAGCCGCCCGCCTTGGCCCAGCCGTCGCCGAACTGCGAGCGCTTGTAGCCAGTCTTGGGAGCGCGGCCCTTAGTTGGCAGTGCCGCCAAAGCGTCGCGCGCTACTTCGCCAGAGCCAGAGTTCGACCCCGACTGCTGAGACTGCGAATCTGGCGGCATCAGCGGCAAATCCGGCCATTCCTTAACAACAATCCACCCGAGAGTACTTACCAAAACCACCGCCACTAGTACTATTCTACGCCGCCGCTGCATAAGTATATTATACCACCCTGCTATAATGGACGTATGGACAGATTATTTTCTCAATTTCAACCAGGACATTACGACATCCAATGGGATTTGCGCCAAGCAAAGAGCGAGCGCTCAATCCGCGGCACGGCAACTATCCGCGGCCAACATCTAGCAGCCGAACCAATTCGCTTGCACGCCAAAGATTTGCAGATCGAAGAAGCTACTGTCAACGGCCAAGCAGTCAAGACATCAACCGACAACGACATTTTGACACTTGACAACGCTGACGACGGTCCAGTGCAAATTACTATCAAATTCTCGTTAACATTAACCGACGCCATGCACGGTATTTATCCTTGTTATTATGAGCATCAAGGCCAGAAATGCGAGCTATACGCCACCCAATTCGAAAGCCACCATGCCCGCGAAGCCTTCCCATGCGTTGACGAACCAGAAGCCAAAGCGACATTTGCGATTTCAATATTATCAAACGAGCCGGTAGTACTCAGCAATATGCCAGTCGCTTCGCAGCGGGAGAGCAGCGAGGGAACGCTGACCGCCTTTGAGCAAACACCGCGCATGAGCACTTACCTGGCGGCCTTTGTCGCTGGCGATTTGCAGCGCGCGACTACTGCCACCAAGAGCGGCGTCGAAGTCAACGTCTACGCCACACCAGCGCAGCCAGCCGACAGCTTGAACTGGGCGCTCCAGCACGCAGCGCAAACAATTGACTTTTTCGACGAGTATTTTGGCGTGCCTTACCCGCTGCCGAAATCTGACCATGTAGCACTACCTGATTTTTCTAGCGGCGCTATGGAGAATTGGGGCTTGGTGACCTACCGCGAAACCGCCCTGCTGGCCGATCCGGCAACTGCTAGCGTTTCGACCCGCCAATATATTGCGACAGTTATCGCCCACGAATTAAGCCACCAGTGGTTCGGCAATCTAGTGACTATGAAATGGTGGAATAACCTGTGGCTGAACGAGAGTTTCGCTACGCTGATGGAATACCTAGCAACTGACGCGCTGCATCCGGATTGGCGGCAATGGGACGAGTTTGCCAACAACGAGGGCGTTGCTGCCCTGCGCCGCGATAGTATCGACGGCGTGCAACCAGTTCAAACCGACGTATCGAGCCCAGCCGAAATTAGCGCGCTGTTTGACGGAGCGATTGTCTACGCCAAAGGCGGCCGGCTGCTGCGAATGATGCAACTATGGATTGGCGATGAAGCGTTCCGCGCTGGCCTCAAGCAGTATTTCACCCGCTTCAAGTATAGCAACACCACTGGCGACGACCTCTGGGAATGCCTAAGCCAAGCTAGTGGCAAAGATGTCGGGGCGCTAATGAACACCTGGATTTCACAACCAGGCTACCCTGTAGTCTACGCATCGCTTGACAATGGCGAGCTGACGCTCCGCCAAGAACAATTCTTCACTGGGCCGCACCAGCCGTCTGATCGTTTGTGGCCGATTCCGCTCGACGCCAACGACCAGCGCCTGCCCGAAATTCTAAAGGAGCGCGAACAGCATCTCTCGCCCGCGCCAGACGGACTATTGCTGCTCAATCACCAAAACGCCTCGCACTTTATCACTTGCTACGACGACGCCCTACAGGCGCGCATTTTACAGGCGATCACCGATGGCATATTAACGCCAGCACAACGAGCTCAGTACCTCAACGAGCAAATCCTGCTAGCCCGCGGCGGTCTAATTGCTAGCAGTACGCTAGTCGAAGCGCTAGCCGCCTTCCAAAACGAAAGCGATCAGACCGTCTGGGAAATCATCTCGCTGGCCATCAGCGATCTCAAGAAATTCGTTGACCAAGACGAAGCCGCCGAGAAGCTGCTGCGCCGCCTATCGGGCAAGCTAGCTCGTCGACAGTTCGAACGCCTAGGTTGGAGCAAACGCCCCGGCGAGCCAGAATCTGACAGCAAACTGCGCGCCGCCATCATCGATTGCATGCTATATAGCGAGGACGCAGCGGCAATCAGTACCGCGCGCCAGCTCTACCAAAATACACCTCTAGCCGAGCTCAGCGCCGACCTGCGCCCATCAATCATCGGTGCCGCCGTCCGCTACAGCGATCAACCGGCAGATATAGTCAGCCAGCTGCTTGAATCCTACCAAGCCACGCAATCAGCCGACCTGCGCAGCGACATCGCCGCAGGGGTCGCCACGACACGCGACGCCGAGCAGCTGGCACGCTTGATCGGGCTACTCACCAACACCGACATCATCCGCAGCCAAGACACCGTTCACTGGTTCGTCGACCTGCTGCGTAATCGCTACGGCCGCGAAGCCGCCTGGCGCTGGATGCGCGACAACTGGAAATGGATCGAAAAGACTTTTGCCAGCGACAAAAGCCACGATTACTTTCCGCGCTACGCCGCCAGCCTGCTGATGACGCGCCAGCAGCTAGCCGAATACCGCGAATTTTTCACGCCGCTGCGCCGCGACCAGTCACTCGTCCGCGCCATTGACATGGGAATATTAGATTTAGAGGGCAAACTAGACCTAATCGACCGCGACAAAGCAGCAGTCATAGCAGCTCTAGCAAAGTAATTTCGTTTTTTGAGATAAGCAATTTTGCGGCTTTTACAGAGGTAGCAAAATTATTATGACACATTTTTCGCTAAAACGCTTGACATTTATACGATAATGTGCTATATTCATAATAGCTTTTCGCTCAAGTTTCCAGAAAGGGGCGAAAGGTGCCCTTTTCACTTGAGTGATAGCATGATTCTAGGAGGAATCATGTACCCCATGCTCATTCTCATCAACATCATGCTCACCGCCGCCGCTGTCGTCGCCCCCTGGGCGACGATCACAGCGTTCAAGTCGTCCGGCCGCCTGGCCGGATGGACGATGACGTGGGTGACGATTGTCACCCATATCTACGTGTGGTTCGTTCTCGGGCATAGCCCCGAGCTCGGCTTCTTCTTCGGCCCCCTCTGGGGGGGGTACGAATTCATCTGCAGCTTTGCCCCACTGGGGCTAGACGAGCAGGAGACTGAAGGGGCCGGAGAGGCAATAAAGGGCTAACAGCCCGCCTAGAAAATAGCTCGCCGAATTGGTTATCAAACCGGTTGAGACGCTTAACCATTAAGCGTTTCCCGGGTTGATATATAACAACCCAATTCCGGTTTGAGCCATTTCGGCGGGCTATTTTCTTTGGTTTAATTTACTTCTACTACCGCTTGGATAGCTGGCGGGTCGCCGCTCACGCTGGCAGCTAGCAGCTTGGCCGCCATACCGCTGCATTCTGGCTTGCCCGCCAAAAACAACTCCGCCGCGAAACGCATCTGCCGCTGCTTTTTGGCGGTAATTGCCGCCAGCCCATCGCCGAAATCATCATTTTTACGATACTTCACCTCGGTGAAATACAACACCTCGCCTTTCACGCTGACGATATCGATTTCGCAGTACCGCGTCCGCCAGTTGCGCGCGATGATTTCGTGGCCGTCAGCCGCCAGCCAATCCGCCACTGCCTGCTCGCCCTTATCGCCAATTTGTCGAGTTGTCATTGGTTTACGTGGGCCCCGAATTATTTTCTGAGGATATCCGACAGACGGCTCGCCAGATTGAACAACTGTTTTCTGAGGCACTGCTCGCGGCTTCGCCTTATTGTCAGCATACTTCGCCAGCGGCGCGAAACTCAGCCGGTGCAGCGGCGTCACACCCAGGCGCTCAATCGCCGCCCGATGCTTGGCCACGCCATAGCCAGCGTTCGACACGAAACCGTACCCCGGATAGACCGCATCTTGCTCGGCCATGAACTGGTCGCGCGCCACCTTGGCGACGATCGATGCCGCCGACACGCTCGGAATCAAACCGTCGGCTTTAGGCATGGTCATAGCGAACTTCTCTAGCGACGTGCCGCGCAGAAAATTCACCTTGCCATCGATGATGATTTCGATAAAAGCTAGATTTTGCTGGCGGCATTGCGCCTGAATCTGCTCGACCGCCCGCCGCGTCGCCAGCCGCAACGCTTCGCTCATGCCAATATCGTCTAATTCCTGGGCACTCACCCAGCCCAGCGCCCAGACAGCCGCCTTTTCGCGAATTTCCACGTCCAGCGCTTCACGGCGCTTTTTGGTCAGCTTTTTGCTATCGTCCAAGCCGTCAATCTCGGCGCCGCCCAGAATCACTGCGCCAACCACCAGCGGCCCCGCCCACGGCCCGCGCCCAACCTCGTCGATCCCCAGAATCATAAGTTCATGATAACAAATGGCAGCGATAGGCTCAATCGCAGGCACAGGCAGCGGGGTTTGTGTTATAATATTAGTAAGCTAAACCCGTCGAGTAAAGAGAGGAGGTGTTTAGCTCATGAAGGGGAAACTCTTCATTCTTTTTCTTATGGTCGGGATCCCGACCATGGCCTGGGCCGTTGTGGCCTGGGTTGTCATGATCGTACTGGGAGCACTGCACTCGCTGTGCAGCGCAATCCCATCACTCTCCTTTTGGGAGAGTTTTGCCGCGGTGTTGATGCTTTTTTGCATCACAATATTCGCAATCTCCGCGGCAACGGAAGACACTAGACCGGCCCGCCGCCACGACGGCCGCTGACACCTAGCCCCGAGGGAACGGCCCGCAGGCAGAAATCCTGCCTTGCCATGGCCTACTCGGTGGGCCGTTTCCTCTCCGACGCCCGCTGGGGCGGCTCGCGGAACGTACATGTTCTGCTTGAGCCGCTTCGGCGGGCACTTTCCTTTTCGCGGTTATTTCGCTAGCAAAACAAAATCCCGCTCATCAGCGGGATTTATCGTTAGCGCTAGATACAGGTTACTGCTAATTCTCGGCGTGGCGAGCGGCTACTTCAGCGGCCTTGGCGTCCAATTCGGCTTGTTTAGCTTCTTCGGCGGCCTTTTTCTCGGCAGCTTCTTTAGCTTTTTCCTCTTTCAAGCGAGCGGCTTCTTCTTCGGCATGTTTGTCGCGGACGGCGTTCACTGCCTCGCGGTCGAACTTAACAGCAGTCAGGCGGGCCGACTTACCACTGCGCTTGCGCAAGAAACTGAGGAAGTTGCGGCGAACCTTGGCCCGGCGCACGATCTCGACTTTCTCGACCAGCGGGCTGTGCAGCAAGAATGATTTCTCTACGCCGACACCCGACGCTACCTTGCGAACGGTGATGCGGCTAGTGTGCTGGCCTTTGTTGTCAGTGCGGATAACCACGCCCTCGAACATCTGGATGCGCTCTTTGTTGCCTTCTTTGATTTTCTGATACACGCGCACGGTGTCGCCGCTGCGAACATCGACAACTTGCGCTTTCTTTTGCTCGTCGTTGACTTTTTGGATTAATGCAAAACTCATAATTTTTCCTATCTTTCAAGCCCGCTCTGGCTGGCCACGCAGTTGTACCTCTGCGGCTCCACACCGAACAAAGCCCGAATAATTAACTCTCGTACAATGCGAATTATTCTAGCACAAAATCAGCCGGCGAGCAATAGCTGACATAGCTCGTAGCACGCAATTCCTCGCCGCTCGTATGATAAACCAAAGCATAAAACAAAAAATCTCACCAAAGAAAATAGTGCGGCGTACATCGCAGCACTATTTGGCGTTGGAAGCAGAAAAGCCTTACGCTGTAGTTGGTTGGTCAATATTAACGTTGACAAAAAATTGAGTGTCAGGATTAGAGCCGATCACCTGTTGAGCGCCCTGAATATTTTGAGCACCCGGCTTAATTATTCGGTCAGGGTGGGGACACACATTATTATTATTATTACCGATCACTCCTAATCCCTGAAGTATCTCGCAAGTCGTCACCTGAGATCCTCTATCAACCACTATTACTTCTTCTGGTGTTTTGTTGCCATCAGAATCGTCTACTGTTACCGGCTGCCGCAGCAAATCGTTAGACTGTCCATTGGTATCTAACGGCTGCTGGATGCCAGTATCCGCATTACTGCTATCATCTACCGCACCGTCGTACTCGCAGCCAGACTTTGCGATAAAAACGCCTGCCACCAAAGCAAGTGCACCAACAGTAACGAGTGTTTTTTTAGTTTTACCATCTTCAGGCAAGTATCCTTTAATTCTATCAAGCGTACTTTGGCGCTCGCCTGCATGCCTCATAGCTGACCTGCCAGATTTTAATATATCCATTTCGTTATACTTTCACCTCGAAATTAAAATTGGTATGTCTTTTTATTATACCACAAACTATACTAAAATGCAAGCAAAATAGCTATTTGTCAATCGGGTCAAGTGCTTGGCGCGGGGTCAACGAGTTTTCTGCCGAGATTATCTGCATAACATCATACGTGCTGCCATCAATATCCATACGCGTCGGCAGTTCTGCTCCCGGCCGGAATCCGTCAACTGCTTCGTCAGCTGCTCCGTCAACTGCTTCGTCAAATTTCACACAGGTGGCCGTATTTTGATCGACGCTATCAGACCGCGTGGCTGCCTCGGCTGGTGGAGCATCCACCTTTGTCAACTGGCCATCCTTGACTGCGTAGTATTCCACTTGCGCACTGCCTACCTGCCGCGATTCGCCTGGCTTCTGGCATGTCGGATCGCCATCTACTTCGACAACTGGGCGTACAACGATACCACCGTTGCCACCGTCCGTATTCTCTGGATAAGCAACTGGCGCGATCCAAACTGGCTTGCCATTGCCAATTTCACTAGCTAGTTCTTCATAAGTTAAATCGCCAGGAGTAGCGCTAGCTGACGTCGATGTCTCTGGTGCTGATTCTGGCGATTGATGCTTAGCTGAGCACGACCCGACAAGCAGGCTTAACGCTAAACTGCCTACTGCTATAGTTCTCCACCACTTTGGTTTAGATAAACTCTCTATACTCTTTTCCATGGCGTATATCATAACGTAAGCTGCAGTTTATTGCAAATTAGCCCGATAGTCCGCCAAACGCGCTATAATAAGTATATGGATTACAACAAACTAGCACTAGAACTACATGAAAAATATAAAGGTAAAATCA